>Ga0256404_1006620_pt1 | contig 18986 bp, 16 predicted proteins | sample RumenRJG_01DNA_FD_185990 | JGI IMG/M metagenome (GOLD analysis project Ga0256404, IMG submission 185990) | Bovine rumen microbial communities from Lethbridge, Alberta, Canada - RJG_01 | ecosystem: Host-associated > Mammals > Digestive system > Stomach > Rumen | place: Canada: Alberta | collected...
GCATCGTATGGATCGTCGCACACCATCACACGTATACGGGAGTGGACGGACCGGATTATCAGATCATGCTGGAGGCGGATTTTCTGGTCAATGCAGATGAATCCGCGATGAGTCCGGAGGCAATCAGCAGCTTCCGTGAGAAAGTTTTCCGCACATCCTCCGGCCTGAAGCTCCTGGACACCATGTATCCGGAGAAAAACTGATACATAAAATGATGACCGTCTGACCGGATGCGGCGGCGAGAGCGGCTGTTCCGATCAGACGGCAGGCAGAATGCGGGTCAGATGCGGGTCAGTACCGAGACGAAGGACCACAGAAGTACGGAAACAAGGGACAGGATTATCCCCGGGATATTGATGTTTCCGCCGGTTCCCAGGATCAGATAGACACCGAAAACGGCCAGGAGAATGCCGGCCATTTTGTTTCCTGTCAGTTTCTCATGAAGAATCGGTACCGCCATAAGAGAAATCGCAACCGGATTCAGTGAGTTGATGAGAGAGGCCATGGATGAACCTGCATATCTGGTGCCCATCAGCTGAATGCCGACACCGATGGCATATCCCAGGACACCCATGAGGATGACGTACTTCCATCCCTGACGGTCTATCCTGGTTTTACGCCCCTGGCTGTCTGTACCGTCCGGGTTCCACTTCCGACTGCCGATTTTCACGATGACGCTTAAGGCGGCAAAGGCTATGGCAAAACGGCAGAACATGACGGCAAAGGTCGGCATATACTGCAGTACGACCGAACTCACCACATAAAGGCTTCCCCATAAAACAAATACGATAATAAGACCGAGATAAGCTGCTGCTGTTTTTTTCACAATGGATTCCTCCGGTATTTTTTTTCTGCAGATTCTTATTCTAGCACAAACGTAAAATTTCACAGAGGAGATTTTGATGGTTAAGATACTTTTCATTTGCCACGGGAATATCTGCCGGTCGCCGATGGCTGAGTTCGCCATGAAGGACCTGATCCGGAAGAAGGGGACGGAGCGATTTTTTCAGATCGATTCCGCCGCCACGACGGAGGAAGAGATCTGGGGAGGGGTCGGAAATCCGGTCTATCCGCCGGCGAAGGAGGAGCTTCTGAAACATGGCATCGGAACGCCGGAGAACGAGCTCGGCGTCAGTGCGGAGCGCGCACGGCTGATGACAGCAGAGGACTACGGCACATATGATCTGCTGATTGGCATGGACGGGGAAAATATCCGGGACATGAAGCGGATCGCGGGCGGTGATCCGGAGAGGAAGCTGCATCTGCTTCTGGACTTTACGGATCATCCCCGGAATGTGGCGGATCCCTGGTACACGCGGAATTTCACCGTCACATGGCATGATATTGATGAGGGGTGCAGCGCCCTGTATGCTTTTCTTGAGAAAAAACTGCCGGTCAGTTCATGACCGGCAGTTTCGACGTTATGCATCAGCAGCGGTTTCGAAGGCATCGGCCGGTTCACCGGCGTTATGCATCAGCAGCGGTTTCGAAGGCATCGGCCGTTTCACCGGCATCATCCTCCGCCTGAAGATCCTCAGGCAGTACAGCCCGGAAAGCCGGGATATCGTCTGTGGCCAGCGGCTTTGAAAAATAATAGCCCTGGATGGTATCCGCCTTGAATTCCCGGAGACGGCGATACTGCGACTCTGTCTCCACACCTTCCACGATGACAGATTTTCCGAGATCGTGCGCCATTCTGATGACATCATTGATGAAAGAGTCGTCGTCCTTCGTCAGATAATTGTCCACGAGAGATTTGTCAATCTTGATGTGGCTGACGGGGATATATTTCAGCACGCCAAGGGATGAGTAGCCGGTGCCGAAATCATCCATGTGGAGCGAGATGCCCATTTCGGTAAATTCATCGAGCAGATCTTTCGTTCTGCGGGAGTTATCCATGGTGATCCGCTCCGTGATTTCAATTTCCACCAGAGATGCCGGCACATCATACTTCTCCAGCAGTGACTTCAGGTATTTCACATACTGGCGGTCGCTGAGCTGGCCGAAAGAAAAATTGATGGAGACAGGATGCATTTCCATGCCCGCATCCCGCCAGTCCGCGATCTGACGGATGACTTTTTCCGTCGTGATCCGGCCGATTTTTCTGATCCAGCCGGAAGATTCCGCGATGGGAATGAAGACACCGGGGGAAATCTTCGCATTCTTCATACGGACAAGGGATTCGTAGCCGGTGATTTTGCCTCTCGCTGTGTCAATCTGGGGCTGATAAACCATGTAAAATCCATCATTCTCGGAGGCGTCGATGATGGCGGCCTTGGCTTCGCTCTCCGTGCTGACTTCCTGCTTCATCTCCTCCGAATAGAAACAGATCAGTGCCTTGCCCTTCTGTTTTGCGTGGTTTACGGCAATGTCGGCATTCAGGATGACGTTCTCGATGTTCTGCCCGCCGCCCGAGTTTGCGACGCCGATCGAGGAGAACGGGACCAGCTGATCCTCGCATACCCTGACGGGTTCGCGGAAAACTTTCGCGATGTCCGTAAGTTCATCGGAATTTTCCGTCAGATATTTTCCCTTCACAAGGATCAGAAATTCGTCTCCGCCGTAACGACTGAGGAACATTCCGTACTTTTCACTGAGCTTCTGAAGCCGTTCAGTGAGCGTCTTCAGAACAAAATCGCCGCTTTTATGTCCGTAGGTTTCGTTGATGGTTTTGAAATTATCCACATCGATCAGAATCATGGCGTACTGGTCGATATTCTTCTCGGAAAATTCATTTAAGCGGCCCTCGGCGGTACGCCAGTTCAGAAGACCGGTCAGGTAATCATGCTCCGCACTCCAGCGCAGGTCTTCACGGGATTTCTTCAGTTCGCCCATAGCGTCTTCGAGATCCTTCTCCTTCCGGCTGATCTCAAAATACTGATGGCGCAGGAAGAAAACCAGAAGCAGAAGTCCGGTCAGGATCAGAGAGGCCGGAATGAGAATCTGATGATATGTCGTCCAGTAATCTGCCGGCAGGTCAGAAATCTGTGCGTCGCCGGGCAGAACACCGGTATCCAGACCGTACTGTTTCATCCTGTTGTAATTGCAGGCGTAAATGACCTGATCTGACGCAGTCAGCGGTTTATTCTGCGCCGCAAAGTCTGTCCTGCCTTTTAAGGCGGCCACCATGTTCCTGGCTGCCAGCTCGGAAGTTTCTTCAAAGTTTTCATATACGCCGCAGGTTACGCCGCTGGTGAAGCCGCCGATAAAACTGCGGAATACCGGAACAGGACAGTACCTGCTGAGCAATTCCGCGGCTGAGTCTATGGAATAATAGTTGTTGTCAGCGTCGCGGGAGGCGTTGGAAAAAAGCACGATCGTATCCTGCGAAAGAGATTTCAGATAGGCTTCGGTTTCAGATCGTGTATAATCTGAGAAGTTGTATGTCCCGAATGACAGACCGGGAAAATCAGCGGCGACACTCTGACAGGCCTTGAAGGTTCCGTAACCGGAAGGCGAGTTGTCATAGATATCGACAACTTTTTTTGCGTTCGGCATCAGCTTTTTCGCGAGGGAAATGGTTTCCTTTATACAGTCGTTTTCTACATAGCCCGAAATCAGCGGATTCATGGAGGCATCCTGTGCGATGGCCGCATCGTTGATGCCGAAATAGGTGACGGGCAGGCTGCGGAACAGCTCATTCTTGTACCTGAGGACGAAGCGGAGCGCCATGTCGTCCGATACAATCACACCGGTGTATCTGACATCACCGCCGGCAAGCCGTTCCTTCAGCATGTCATGAAAGGCCTGGATATCTCTGTCGGTATTGAATTCTCTGGCATCCATGCACATAATGTCATAATCGACATCCAGAGGATCCAGTACACGCTGAATTCCCTGTTTATCGGCCTCAAAGGATTCAAAAGCGGTATCATAGGAATAGAGACAGAGAATTTTATCGTCAGCGAGACTTCTGTCAGCCCTGGTTTCTGATGTTGAAGAGCGGGAAGCGGCATCCTGCTTTTCAGTTTTTGTAAAATGTATACTCAACATAAGAATGCCCGTCATCAGAAGAATGAAGACGGGGATCAGAATAAGGTATGCATTTGCTTTTGGTTTATCTGCGGTGGTATGTTTTTCCGATGTCATTATGATTTTACCTGCTGCGGCCTGCGTATCTGCGTCCCGGCCTGTCAGAATGAATGAGAAATATAATATCCATTATAATTGCATAATTACAGGAATGAAATGGAATATAAGCGCATATTTTTGTACAATTCTGTCTTTTTTGATATAATGCCGGAAATCCTGCAGAAAGGACAAAATTTATGAATATACATAACATGATAAACGATATGGCTACGACAGATATGGCGGGACTGTATGCGAAGGTCAGAAAGTACCGCATCATATCCTTTGATGTGTTTGACACGCTGCTGAGACGAGATACCCCGGATCCCGCCGGTGTATTCGATCTCGTCGGATGGAAGTGCGGCATTCCGGATTTCCGGGAGATGCGTCAGAAGGCGGAGCAGGAGGCACGCAGCAAAAATCCTGATAAGGATGTGACGCTGGATGATATTTACGCGTCACTCGAGGTTCCGCAGTCACTGCGGGACAGACTTCACCGCTGCGAGATCGACTGTGAAATCAGCGTATCGACGCTAAACAGGGATATGATCCGGTTTTACCGGTACTGCCTGGAGCATGCGACGGTCATTCTTGTCACGGACATGTACCTTCCGGGGGATGTCATCCGGGCGCTTCTTCAGAAAAATCAGATCACCGGCTATCAGAAGCTTTTTGTTTCCAATGAGTACAATGCGACGAAGTATGAGGGCGGTCTGTATGACGTGGTGTGCCGCGAGATGAACGCTGACCCTTCGGAGATTCTTCACATCGGCAATGCCTTCCGGGCGGATTTTCTGGTGCCCGGACGGAAGCACATCCGGGCGGAAAAAATCGCCACGCATGCCTGTCGCACGATGAAGAAATACAAGGATGAGGTCTGCACAGAGAGCGGGGCAGGAAAGACGCGGCAGATGCCGGATGCCTCAGAGGGCAGTGACGGCGCGCCCGTAACAGGAACAGCGGACCTGAGACCGGATTACGGAACTGAATTCAGCAGCACAGAAAAGAAGCGCTTCCTGAACGCGTTTCTGAATAATCATACAGACGGCAGAAATCCATACGATGCGTTCGGCTATGAACAGTTCGGTCCCCTTCTCTTTGGCTTTGTCCGCTGGCTGATGAAGAAGGCTTCTGAGGATGGCACAGAGCAGCTGTTCTTTGTTGCCAGGGACGGCTTTATCATCCGCCGTGCCTGGAAAATCGTCGCCGGACCGTGTGATATTCCCGATTTTTATTTCGAGGGGTCAAGGCGGAGCTTCCGTGTTCCGTCCTATACGCCGGAAATGTCTATGCAGGAGATCATCGATTCAGTTTCCCTGCCGATTCAGACGACGGTGGCGCAGATTTTTGACGGACTGGGTCTCGATACGGACAGATACAGGCGGCAGATCGAAAGTCACGGCTTCAGCCCGGAGATGAGGCTGAACAGGGACGAACTCTGTGCTGATACGGCATTCTGCGCTCTTTTCCGGGAAGTTTCGGATGATATTTTTGCCAATGCCGCGGAGGAAAAGAAGGCGCTGGAGGATTATCTGGCGCAGTTTGACTTCGGAAAGAAGACGGCACTGGTCGATATCGGATGGGGCGGCACGATGCAGAAGTATCTGACAAAGCTTCTTACCTCCACAGGCCGGGACTGCCGGGTAAACGGGTATTACATCGGGCTGAATGAACGGTCCGTAAAAATTCTCGGCGAAGGTCACATGAAGGCGGAGGCCTATGTCTTCGATATGCTGAATCATCCGGATGATCGCTTTCTCATCCGCCCGTTCTATGGTCTCTTCGAGACGCTTTTCTTCGAACAGGCGGGATCGGTGAAGCGCTACAGAAGGGATGGCGAAAGGACGGTGGCGGAGAGATACCCTTATGAGCTTGATGCGACGAAGGAGCTTCAGCATCAGGCGGAAAAAATCCGCCGGATCCAGGAGGGCGCCCTGAGATTCTGCCGTGATTTCCAGAACTGCATTTACAGCGACCTGGCAGCGGATGATGCTATGGTCATGTTTTCAAACCTGTATCAGACAGGAACAGATCCGACCCTGAGCGATGCAGCGCTGTTCGGAGATTTCAAATATTTCAACGGCGTGACGGTTTCACTGGCGGCGCCGGACAGCGCGGCACACTATCTGAGAGATCCGAAGAAGCTCAGATATGACTTCTATGACTCAGCGTGGAAAACAGGATTCATGAAAAGGCTTCTGAAGGCCGGGCTGCCGTATCGCAGAATTTACGATGAACTGCTGAAACTGTCGCCGACAGCCTCGAAATAATAATGGGGAAATGTCTTATGAAGGGTAACAGCGGAAGAAATAAAAGGAAAACGCCGGCGATATTCATGTATGCTGCCGCGCTGTTTCTGTCACTCTGTCTGACAGCATGTACACTGACGCCGGCGGAAACCGGGAAATATACTGAGGCCACCACTTCGGCACAGCTGACCGAAAGCGCCTCTTCTGAGGGGAAGCATTCATCTGCCGGAGACACGGCTTCTGATCATGAAGCCGGGCATGAGAATGCCGCGACGTCGGAATCTGCTGCCGGTCAGGCGAAAGACGGGAATCAGAATCCCGGGACAGCGAAGAACGCCGCCAGTATCGGTGAAGTCAGCAGCATCATCACCGATCTTCTGAGCGGGAGCGGACGCGGTGATTTTTCCCTGTCGGATGTGCCGGCGTATTCGGGCACGCCATACTGCGAAGTGAACGGAAACGAGCCCTTCTTTAACGAAGCGGATCTCTCGAATCAGTCGTTTGAACAGTACAGTGATCTCGATGCCATGGGACGATGCGGCACAGCGCTGGCCAATGTGGGACAGGATATCATGCCCACGGAACCACGCGGAGAAATCGGCATGATCAAGCCCTCGGGCTGGCACACGGTGAAGTATGATTTTGTGGACGGGCACTACCTGTACAACCGGTGTCATCTGATCGCCTATGAGCTGGCAGCCGAAAATGCGAACGAGAAAAATCTGATCACCGGCACCAGGTATATGAACACGCAGGGCATGCTGCCGTTCGAAAATGAGGTGGCTGATTATGTAAAAGACACCGAAAATCATGTGCTGTATCGCGTGACGCCTGTTTTTGACGGTGATAATCCGCTGGCTACCGGTGTTCTGATGGAGGCGGAATCCGATGAGGATCATGGCGCCGGCATCAGGTTCAATGTCTTCGTATATAATGTGCAGCCCGGGGTGACGATCGACTATGCGACGGGAGAAAGTCAGGCGGACGGAACCGTTACGGACGGCAGCGGCACAGGCAATGGAAACGGCGATGGAACAGGCAGCGCCGGGACGGGCGGCAGCGGAACGGATAATGCAAACGGCAGCGGCACGGGCGGCAGTAACGGCGGCGGATCGGACAAGGAGACCCCGTCAGGCATAACCTATGTGCTCAATACGAACACCATGAAGTTTCACCGTCCTTCCTGCAGCAGCGTCCCACAGATAAAGGAAAAGAACCGGGAGGATACGGCAGAAAGCCGCGACGAGCTGATCGCGGAGGGATACACGCCGTGCAGGAACTGCAATCCGTAAAGCATAAAGCCGGAAGTCTCCATGTGCTTCCGAACATATGACGGTACAGGAGGCACTGTTTACGGTATGGTTTTAATACAGGCAGGAAATGAAAATGAATATGGAAAGTAAAAAAAAGAAAAACACGCATGAAATAGATATGCTTCACGGACCGCTCGGCGGGAAGATTTTTATGTTCTCGCTGCCGCTCGCGCTGACGAGTATTCTGCAGCAGCTCTTCAACAGTGCGGATCTGGCGGTGGTGGGCCGCTTTTCGAGTTCCGCGGCACTCGCTGCCGTGGGCGACAACAGTGCGCCGATCAACCTGATTGTATCGCTGTTCGTGGGACTGGCGCTCGGTGTCAATGTTGTCATCGGTACGCTGATCGGGCAGGGAAAGGAAGAACGTGTCAACGAAGCGGTTTCCACGATTTTTATGGTGTCCCTCATCTGCGGTGTGATACTGCTGCCGCTGGGACAGCTGGTGGCACGGCCGCTGCTGACGGTGATGGGCACGCCGGATGATGTCATGGACCTGGCGCTGCTTTACCTCAGGATCTATTTCTTTGCGACGCCGTTTATCATGATCTACAACTTCACTTCCTCCGTCTTAAGAGCGAAGGGAGATTCCGCGAGGCCGCTGATCGCCCTCGCCGTTTCGGGCGTCATCAATATTTTTCTGAATCTGTTTTTCGTGATTCGCTGCGGGATGTCAGTGGACGGCGTTGCGCTGGCCACGGTGATTTCCAACATCATCAGTGCGGTGATGGTCGTGATTTTTCTGATCAGGGAGCCGGGGGCTTTTCATCTGTCGCTCCGTCATCTGACGCTGAAAGGGGAATATTTGAAGACACTGTTCCGCATCGGTATTCCGGCGGGACTTCAGGGCACGGTGTTTTCCCTGTCCAATGTCGTGATTCAGTCGGCAATCAATTCCTTTGGCTCGTCGGCCATTGCCGGGACGACGGCGGCACAGAACTTCGAGTACATGTGCTATTTCATCGTCAATGCCTTCTCACAGGCGGCTGTGACCTTTACAGCGCAGAATTACGGCGCGGGGCAGTACAGGCGGTGCAGAAAGGTTTTCCTGCTCTCCATGCTGATCGGGGAATCGCTGACCTTTTCGCTGTCGATGATTTTCTGGATCTTCCGGGGAGAGCTGATTCAGATTTTTACGACGGATCAGGAAGTCATCGCGTATGCCATGATCCGCATGATGATCGTGTCGAACTGGGAAATCGGGACCGGCTCATATGAGATCCCGGCGGGCTGCCTACGCGGCATGGGCATCAGCGTCGCACCGACCGTCTTTGTCGTCTTCGGTTCCTGTATTTTCAGACTGATTTATATCGCCACCGTCTTCGCCAGAACGCATGATTTCTTTATTCTCACCATTGTATATCCGATTTCCTGGGCAATCACGGGGACCATGGTGCTGATTTTCTATTTTGTTAAACGAAGGAAGATGTTCGGGAGCGCGGATGCCCGCTGAAAGTAAGAAAGTCATTGCACTGTTTCTTCCAACGGCGTAAACTTCTGATATGTGATCGGAATTTAGAAAAATCCACCGATCCGGTGACGTTTTCTGATATGGTGAAGCAAAGGAGGAACGATATGTCCGGAATTGGAACGAAATGCATACAGGCAGGATGGAGTCCGAAGAACGGGGAGCCGAGGTCGCTTCCGATCTACGAAAGCACGACTTTCAAATATGAGACGAGTGACGAGATGGGTCAGCTTTTTGATCTGAAGAAAGAAGGATATTTCTATACCCGTCTTCAGAATCCGACCAATGATTATGTGGCGCAGAAGATCTGTGCGCTTGAAGGCGGTGCAGCTGCCATGCTGACATCTTCCGGACAGGCGGCCAACTTCTTCGCTGTGTTCAATATCTGTGAGGCCGGTGATCATATCGTGGCATCATCCTCTATTTACGGCGGTACCTACAATCTGTTCGGCACGACGATGAAGAAGATGGGCATTGACTGCACCTTTATCGATCAGTCCATGTCGGAGGAGGAGATCGACAAAGCATTCCGTCCGAATACGAAGGTGCTGTTCGGGGAGATGATCACCAATCCTACCGTGAATATTCTGGATGTAGAGAAGTTTGCACGCATCGCACATAAGCACGGCGTACCGCTGATTGTAGACAATACATTCGCTACACCGGTGAACTGCCGCCCGATCGAGTGGGGTGCGGATATCATCACGCATTCGACGACCAAATACATGGACGGTCATGCGTCGACAGTCGGCGGCGCCATCGTCGACAGCGGTAATTTTGACTGGATGGCCCACAGGGATAAATTTCCCGGCCTGACCACGCCCGATGAGTCCTATCACGGCATTGTCTATGCGGAGAAGTTCGGAAAGGCCGCTTATATCACGAAGGCGACCTCCCAGCTCATGAGAGACTTCGGTGCCATTCCGTCCCCGATGAATTCCTTCATCCTGAATCTCGGACTGGACAGCCTGCAGGTCCGCATGCAGAAGCACTGCGCCAACGGTCTGGCACTGGCGAAGTATCTCCATGACAACGACAAGGTTGCCTGGGTGCATTATGCAGACCTGCCCGATGACGAGTGCCATGAGCTTCAGCAGAAATACTGTCCGGACGGCACCTGCGGTGTCATGGCCTTCGGTCTGAAGGGCGGCAGCAGAGAGACAGCGGTGAAATTCATGGATTCTCTGAAACTGATCTCCATCGAGACCCATGTGGCCGACAGCAAAACCTGCCTGCTTCATCCGGCGAGCCATACGCACCGTCAGATGAGCGATGAGCAGCTCCGTGCCGCAGGCATTGCACCGGATCTCATCAGACTCTCTGCAGGTCTTGAGGATGCCGATGACCTCATCGCCGATCTGGAACAGGCATTTGCAAAAATCTGAACTGCAGGGGGATAAAGGTGCAGCTCCCGGAGACGGGCATGTGACATGAGGTCCTGTTACGGACCTGCGATAAATTAACAGAAACAGGTTACGGAGGCTTCCGCGGAATGGTGAAAATCATTCCCGGAAGCCTCCGTTGTTTATACAGTACGTCGCATTACCCCGGGTGTATGACCCTGCTTTATATTTACGCATCGTTAACACAGCAGTGCTTTCGGAGTTAACACCCGAAAAGGCATGATGAGTTGCGGAAACAGGAAATGACAAAATGACAGGAACGAAAAAAGAAGTTTCCGAAAAAAGAAGGAGTGAAAAGAAATGAGATCAAGAAGAGCATCACTTGTTATGGCAGGTATTCTGAGCGCAGCACTTGTGGCAGCAGGCTGCGGCAGCTCATCAGGCACGACGCAGACATCGTCGGCAGCCGGTAGTTCAGCAAAGACCACAGAGGCAGCTGCTGATACGGCAGCATCGTCGGGTTCAGCGACAGCTGATTCCGCAGCAGATTCCGCTGAGAAAACATCTTCAGGATCCGCTGAGGCATCTTCCGCAGCGGCATCCTCCGGTGCAGAAATCTCCGGAACGGTTTCCACGGACGGTTCAACTTCCATGGAGAAGGTAATTACCATTCTCAGCGAGCAGTTCCAGAATGATCATCCGGGCGTAACCGTCACCTATAATCCGACAGGATCCAGCTCAGGTATCACCGCAGCTTCCGAAGGAAGCACGGATCTCGGACTGGCAAGCCGTGATCTGAAGGACGACGATCCGCAGGGCCTGACAGCCACCACCATCGCCATCGACGGTATCGGCATTATCGTGAATCCGCAGAATACACTGGACGATATCTCTCTTGATGATATCGCTAAGGTTTACACAGGAGAAATCACAAACTGGTCTGATCTGGGCGGCTCTGACGGCGAGATCGTCTGCATAGGACGTGAGGCAGGATCCGGCACGAGAGACGGCTTCGAGTCCATCACCGGCACCAAGGATGCCTGCAAGCTCTCTCAGGAGCTCACCTCCACAGGTGATGTCATTCAGACGGTTGCCAACAATCCGAACGCCATCGGATATGCTTCCATCGCTGATCTGAACGATACCGTGAAGACACTGACAGTCGACGGTGTTGCTCCTTCAGAGGACACCATCCTTGACGGCACCTACAAGATTCAGAGAAACTTCAACATCATTACCAACGACTCCGCGACACTTTCACCGCAGGCACAGGCATTCTTCGATTACATCACCAGCGCTGATGCGGCAGATCTGATTTCAAAGACCGGAGCAGTTCCGGTAAACAAGTAATGCTGAGAACGTATGTGGGCTGACTTTTGAGAATCAGTGTCCCGGGACAGACTGCCCGGGACATAAAAAGACTGACACCGGGACGGATGCGGCGCAGAAAGCTCCGCCCCGGATAATGGTTCTGTATGATGCGGTTTCGGCCGCACTTATCAGGTATGGAGATGATTTTTATGGATACTGCAGCAGCAAAGCGCTTTTCGCATCCGGCCGAGAAGATATGGAGTGCGGTTTTCTTCATCTGCGGCATGATCGCGATCGCGTTTGTTCTTTTTATCACCGTTTTTCTGATCATATCCGGCGTGCCGGCCATCGGAAAAATCGGCATCGTTGATTTTTTATTCGGAACAACCTGGGCATCCACGGCTGCTGAGCCGCAGTACGGGATCCTGCCCTTTATTCTCACTTCAGTCTACGGTACTTTCGGTGCTATTCTCATCGCTGTGCCGATCGGCCTGCTCTGTTCGATCTATCTGACCAAATTTGCGAGCGACAGAATCGCGGCGGTGATTCAGTCCGCCGTTGAGCTCCTTGCCGGCATTCCCTCTGTTGTATACGGTCTTGTCGGCATGATTCTTATCGTACCGTGGGTTCGTGAGACTTTTCACCTCCCTGACGGAGCCAACCTCTTCTCGGCCATCATCGTTCTTTCCGTCATGGTTCTCCCCAATGTCATCAGCGTCTCCGAGACCGCCCTTGCGGCAGTGCCGAAAGAATACGAGGAAGGAAGCCTCGCACTCGGTGCTACCTATACGGAAACCGTGTTTAAGGTGTCCGTTCATGCGGCCCGCAGCGGTATCGCTTCCGCCGTCGTTCTCGGTGTCGGACGTGCGATCGGAGAGGCCATGGCCGTCATGATGGTATCCGGAAACGTGGCCAACATGCCCGGACTGTTCAGGTCCGTGCGTTTCCTGACCACAGCCATCGCCAGTGAGATGTCCTACTCTTCAGGACTTCAGCGTCAGGCACTGTTCTCCATTGCGCTGGTACTGTTCATTTTTATTATGATCATCACGCTGCTTCTGAATTTTGTATTCAAAAGGAAAAAGGACTGACGGGAGGTTTAAGAAATGATGGGTGAAAACGCAATCCATAACAGTGCTGTCGGACAGAGTCCGGACAGCAGCATCGAACTGCATATTTCCAGATCCAGAAAAATCAGAGGCGGCATCTGGAAGGGCCTGATGATTGCCTCTTTTGTTATCATCATGGCGCTTCTGACAGGCATGATCGGATACATCGCGTACCGGGGCATTCCGACCATCACCTGGAAGCTTCTTTCCACATCACCCAGCGTACTGAATGACACCATCGGTATTCTTCCGAACATTCTGAACACCGTATACATTGTAGTCATCACGCTGATTTTTGTCCTGCCGCTCGGCATCGGCACCGCCGTTTACCTCAACGAGTATGCGACCAATCATAAGCTGGTCTCCGTGATCGAGTTTGCCGTTGAGACACTGGCCGGCATCCCTTCCATTATCTATGGTCTCGCCGGCATGCTGATTTTTGTTCAGGCCATGAAAATCGGCACCAGTATCCTGGCAGGCGCACTGACCCTCGTTGTCATGACGCTTCCGACCATCATCAGGACCACCCAGGAAAGTCTGAAAACCGTTCCCAACAGCTACAGAGAAGGAAGCCTTGCTCTCGGCAGCGGCAAATGGCACATGATCCGCACCGTCGTACTTCCGTCATCAATTGACGGTATTGTGACCGGCTGTATCCTTGCCATCGGACGTATCGTCGGCGAATCCGCCGCACTGCTTTTCACTGCCGGCATGGCAAACAACATCATGAACTTCGGCCAGGCTTTTGCGCCGAACCACGCAGGTTCCACGCTTACCGTTGCCCTTTACATGTATGCCAAGGAAAGAGGAGAATTCGATGTCGCTTTCGCTATAGCGGCCATCCTCCTGATCCTCACGCTTGTCATCAACTTTGCAGCCAAAGCTGTGGCAAAGAAACTGAAAAAAGGTACATCCGCTGATTAAAGGGACCATTAAAGGGACCGCGGAAACAGAATCATATGAAGATACAGCCATTTGAAGATACAGCAATACAGGAAGGCAGCCTTATATGGGAACAATTATTGAAGTAAAAGATCTTCATCTCTGGTACGGCCAGAAAGAAGCTTTGAAAGGAATCAATCTTGATATTCAGGAGCATGAGATCACGGCGCTGATCGGACCCTCCGGATGCGGCAAGTCCACATTTATGAAGTGTCTGAACAGAATGAACGATCTGGTGAAGGACTGCAGAATCACCGGCTCGGTAAAGCTCAACGGCATAGATATCTACAAAGACATGGATGTCAATATGCTCCGCAAGAACGTCGGCATGGTTTTTCAGAAGGCCAATCCGTTTCCGATGTCCATTTATGACAACGTAGCCTACGGACCGCGTGTCCACGGTATCAAGAACAAGAAACAGCTGGACGAAATCGTGGAAAAATCGCTCCGCGGTGCCGCGCTCTGGGATGAGTGCAAGGACAGACTGAAAACAAATGCGCTCGGCATGTCCGGCGGCCAGCAGCAGAGACTGTGCATCGCCAGAGCCATCGCCGTCGAGCCGGCAGTACTTCTGATGGATGAGTCCACCTCCGCACTGGACCCGATTTCCACCGCAAAAATCGAGGAGCTCTGCCTGGAACTGAAGAAAAAGTACACGATCGTCATGGTTACTCATAACATGCAGCAGGCCAACCGTATTTCCGATACAACCTGCTTCTTCCTGCTGGGTGATCTGATCGAGTACGGACCGACGAAGCAGATTTTCCTCAATCCGAAGAATCCGAAGACAGAGGAGTACATCACAGGCCGTTTCGGCTGACAGGGATAACCCGGGAACAGGAGATAGTATGGCACGTCCTGAATATGACAGAGAACTGAAGCGGATTAATGACAATGTCCGCGCAATGGGACTGGAGGTAACCGGTGCCATTGATAATACAATACATGCTTTTTCGCAGAAGGATACAAGGATCGCGAGCCAGGTCATCGCCAATGATGCAACGATCGACCGCATGGAGACTGATATTGAGGAAGCCTGTATCGGGATCGTGATCAAACAGCAGCCTGTCGCATCCGACTGGCGCAAGCTGGCGTCCTACATGCGGATGATCGGAGACCTGGAAAGAATTGCAGACAACTGCAGTGATATCTGCATTATCATCAAAAAAGTAGAGGGCATGAAACGCGAAACCGGAGAAGAAGGCGTATCGGTTCCGGATGTCTTCAAAAATATGATGCTGACCATGAGAGAGATGGTCGGTGACACGATCCGGGCCTTCCTGACCTCTGACATCGAGCTGGCGCAGTCCGCAGTGGAAAAAGATGAAATCGTGGACCGGGATTTCGATGAGATTATGAAAGAAATCGGAAAAGCACTGAAGAACGGCGCCAAAGCCGTCGAGCAGTATGAATACCTGATTCTCATAGATAAATATGTGGAACGAATGGCAGATCACGCTGCCAACATTGCCTCCTGGATTGCTTTCATCGTCAACGGTGAACTGAAAATGCAGTACACCGACAGATATCAGAAAGCAGCAGAAGAAACTTCGGAGAAGTAACAGAGAATAAGGTCTGAACCGCGGCTGACATTTCCATTCGGATCGTCTACAATAAACAGATAATCTCCTCTATGTAAACGGCACGTGGTCCGATGACAGTGAGATCGGGAGACTGATGCACGACTTCCGCTGTACAGAACCGGATGACATGTATTATCCTGCACTGGCGAAACAGACACGTTATTTCAAATACGATCAGGAAGGAGTAGTGGTTATGTGTAAAGCGATAGAAGACATGAGAAATGAAGCTGAGCAGATAGGTATTCAAAAAGGAAGAGCAGAAGGAAAAGCAGAAGGCAAGGCACTGGGCAAATCTGAGCAGCAGATCGACAGTGCGAAGATTATGCTGGAGGAAGGTGGATTTTCGTATGAACAGATTGCCCGGATCACGGGACTCAGCGCAGAAGCAGTAAAAGAGCTGGACAAAAAAAGAACGGCCTGATATCCACACCACAGACCAGAGACTGACAGAGCAGATGACGGCGAGTATCATTCGGTGAAGCGGATGGTGCCGTCGTCATCTCTGTCTGTTTCCGTTTGCTGATTTTTTAAGATTAAGTTAAGGTAAACACACGCTTTCTGAAAGACTTGCCCGTTAGTATTCTATGCAGAATCCGGAATGCGGCGATGAGAGAGACAATGAAGCTGAAATACATCCGCCGGTTTTCCGGAAACTTTCAAAGGTATCAGTAACAGAAACAGACATCCGTAAAGGAGAGTGGGGAAATTATGTGGACAAGAAGTGAGTTAAAGGAAAAGGGAAAGACGGTTTTCAGGGCGACATACTGGAAATGCGTACTTGTGGCACTGATCTCGGCAATCGTGACCGGCAGTCTGACATCTGCTGCTTCCGCCGGAGCGAATGTGGGAAGCGGTGATGTCAGTTATAATCTGATTCCGTCACACGACGGATTCAATGGTTTCAGAACGACCGGTGTATTATGGATGCTGACCGCTTTTGTTGGTGTGACCGTGATCGTTCTTCTGGTCGGACTGGCACTGGATATCTGCATTTTCAATCCGCTCGAAGTCGGCACAAAGAGATTTTTTGTTTACAATCTGAACAGGCCGGCAGAGCTGAACGAACTGGGATTCGGATTCAGCGGAAATTACGTCAACACAATCAAAATCATGTTCAAGAAAGAGCTGTACACATTCCTGTGGTCACTGCTTTTCGTCATTCCGGGTATCGTCAAGGCGTATGAATACAGAATGATTCCGTATCTTCTTGCGGAGAATCCGAATATCAGCGAGGAAGAAGCCTTCGGACGAAGCAGACAGATGATGGACGGTCAGAAGTGGAATGTATTCGTACTGGATCTGTCGTTCATCGGATGGCATATTCTCGGCGTTCTGACGCTTGGGCTGGTTGATGTATTCTGGACACAGCCATATCAGGAAATGACAAACGCCGCTCTCTATGAGCGTTTCATGTATGGAACACCGGCCGGCGGAGACGGATCAGGTTATTATAACGGCGGTTACAATAACAGCGGATTCGGAAATAACGGCTGCAACAACGGCGGTTACGGCGGCAACGGCTTTAACAACGGCGGCTACGGCGGCAACGGCTACAACAGCGGCAGCTACGGCAACAACGGCGGCTACGGCGGCAACGGTTACAACAACGGCGGCTACAGCGGCAACGGTTACAACAACGGCGGTTACAGCGGCAGCGGCTTTAACAACGGCGACTACGGCAACAACAGCGGCTACAGCGGCAACGGCTACAATAACGGCGGCTACAACAACGGCAGCTACGGCAACAACACCGGTTACGGCGGCAGCGGTTTTAACAACGGCGGCAACGGATTTAACAACGGCGGTTACGGCAGCAACGGCTATAACAACAGCGGCTATAACAACGGCGGTTACGGCAGCAACAGCTATAACAACGACGGCTACAGCAATAACGGTTATGAGAACAGCGATAATAACGGTGGATACCATGACGATGGTCATAACAGCACCGGAACGGACAGCACGGGAACTGACACCACCGGCAGTCAGGACAACAGCGGAGAATAATGATGTTCAGAATTCTTGTGGCAGATGATGAAGAGGAAATCAGGAATCTTCTGGAACTGTATCTGACGAATGCCGGATATGAAGTACTGGAAGCCGGGGACGGGAAAAAGGCACTTGAGATCATCCGCAGTGAGCGGGTGGATCTCCTGATGCTGGATATCATGATGCCGGAAACGGATGGCTTTCATGTGCTGCAGGAACTTAGAAAATTCAGCAATATGCCGGTGATTATTCTTTCGGCAAGGGGTCAGGAGGCGGACAAAATTCTCGGCCTGAACCTCGGTGCGGATGATTATATCGTGAAGCCATTCAATCCGCTGGAAGCAGTGGCACGGGTAAATTCGAACATTCGCAGATTTACCGCTCTGGGCGGCACGACGGCCGCCGGCAGTGCACCGAAACTGGTCTGCGGGGATCTGACACTGGATCAGAACAGCTGTGTGCTTCTTCAGGGAAACAGGCGGATCGAACTTTCAGCCGCTGAATACAAAATCATGACAATGTTTATGGAAAATCCCGGCCGTGTCTTCACGAAAAATCAGATCGGGGAAGCCGGCTGGGGATATACGGAAGGCGTTTCAGACAACAGTGTGATGGTATGCATCAGCAAACTTCGCGAGAAACTGTCTCCGGAAAATCCCAACGCCTATATCAGAACCATACGCGGACTCGGCTACCGGCTGGAAGCGAAACAGTCATGAGCGGACACAGGAGACTTTTCCATGGATGGATGCCGTCCGGAGGCGAAACCGTCATGAGCGGGCGCAGGAAACTTTTCCATGGATGGATGCCGTCCGGAGGCGAAACCGTCATGAGCGGACACAGGAGACTTTTCCATGGATGGATGCCGTCCGGAGGCGGAGCAGAATGAGGAAGGATGAGATGACACATGGATAAACAGGAGGAAAGCCGGCTGTACAGCTTTCTGGTAATCAGATTCCTGATTGTGATGTGCTGTGTTGTCGCTGCTGAACTTGTCATCTCGCAGCTTTCCGGCAGAATGATGATTCCGATGCTGAAAGAGGAGTTTCAGCGTAACAGCGGGACCGGCAGTACGGCAGGAGGGATCTGGGGACTTCCTCGTTTCCTGTGGGCCGTTGCTTCGGGCAGGGGAGATGAATTTGTCAGAAAGACGATCTCCCGGTCGACAGCCGCAGGACTTGTGGCAGTGGTTCTGCTACTTCATCTGGCACCGATCGTCGCCGGCATTCTGATCTATGTCCGCATGGTCGGCAGGAAAATTCAGGAAATGACGCGGAAACGGGAAGAGGAACATGCGGCCGCAGAGCGTCAGAAAAATCTTCTGATCACGGATATGGCACACGATTTAAGAACGCCGATGACAACGGTCGCCGGCTACGCAAAGGCGCTGTCTGACGGCATGGTGCCGCAGGAGAAACAGCGGGAATATCTGCAGGCGATCGTGTCAAAAACCTCGCGCATGAACGAGATGATCACGGAGCTTTTTGAATATTCGAAGCTGGGCAGTGAAGGCTTCCGTCTGAATAAGGAAAAGTTTGATCTGCATGAGCTGCTGCTGCGCGTGGCGGCGGAGATCTATACGGATATGGAAGATGCGGGCATGATTTCTGA
>Ga0256404_1006622_pt1 | contig 18984 bp, 18 predicted proteins | sample RumenRJG_01DNA_FD_185990 | JGI IMG/M metagenome (GOLD analysis project Ga0256404, IMG submission 185990) | Bovine rumen microbial communities from Lethbridge, Alberta, Canada - RJG_01 | ecosystem: Host-associated > Mammals > Digestive system > Stomach > Rumen | place: Canada: Alberta | collected...
TTTATTTTATTTTTAGGTGTTATTTATGGTATATATTGGAATGGATCATGGAACCACCGGCATTTCCTTTGCTATTCTGGAAGAAAACGGGGATGTGAGGGAAGTATTTAAGATTTCCCGTGAAGAGAGCAAGCAAGGTCTGGTGTCAGCTATTGAAGAAATAGAAAAAAGAGTTCCATTATCCGATATCAAATTAATGATGGTTACTTATGCAATGGGGGATGGGTTCAACACCATCAAGCCTATGAGCGAAGTAAAAGACCGAGGCATATTGTCAATCGGTGGAGCAGGAAAAGTAACAGGTGGGGGAACATCTGTATATTCGGAAATTGAAAACAGCGATATTCCGGTGCTTATGATTCCAGGCCTCCATAAGGACAGCGAATGCCTGGACCCATTATTCAGAGCAGCTTATTCTCATCATGCAAGTCCTGAAAAGGTCAGCATCTCATATAATGCATATCTTGAGACAGGCTGGGAAAACATGATAGTTGCAGACTTGAGCTCCAACAGCGTTGACCTGCTTATTGAAAATGGATGCATTAAAGGAGCTGTTGATGCCTGCTGCGGTGCAATGGGCATAGTCCATGGCCCTCTTGATTTGGAAATGATTCGCGATATTGATGAAGGTCGCAGGACTGCAAATGAATGCTTTTCACATGCTGGAGCTATTAAAATTGCAGGAGTCGATAATAAAGTGGCTTTCATGAAACAGGATCTTCTGGATTTGTATGAAAAAGGAGATGAAAAAGCTGTTTTAGCTATTGATACAATGATCATGACAGTTGCCATGGAGATAGCTGGATTGATTGCTGTGTCTCATGAAGAAATAGAAGGCATTGTTTTAACAGGTTCCATGGGTTCAATGAAAAAGCCTGTTGACTTTGAAGCTGGATTGAACAGGTATTTGAAAAACAAGTATCCGATTAGGATTATTTCATCTGAATCCGGAGCTATTGGCGCTGCTCAAATAGCCAAGGACATTTCTGAGGGAAAAAGAGAAATCATGGGTATTAAAGTCGAATTATAGCAAGTAATTTTTTCTATTTTAGGAGGAATGGTTCTTTTAAGGGGTTATAGTTTGGTCCTTATGGAACTTCATTCTATCTTTTTTTATGGAAATTTTGTCCTTTTTTAAGGAATTTTATTCTAAATTTCATCTTTTTATGGAACTTATTCTTTTTTTAAATGAAACTAATCTGTTTCTAAAAAGGGAATAACTGTTATTTTCACAGTAGTTTCTCCTACTTTATCTAAATTTTTAGAGTCCAATACGGAAACTTTTAATTTATGTTCCATCATTTCATCTCCATATTTTTCGGATAATTCACGAAGCAGGTTTATATATTTGCCATCATTCACTTTCTCATATTTGTAATTTATATAGTTCATATTGTTTGTTTCGATATACTGATCTATAAGTTTACCATCCTGTTCAATTGAGATTAATTTTGTAGGTATGTCGTCATTAACATTCAATTCCTCAGGGGCATTCCTTAGAATCTCTTTTGCTTCATTTCTGATTTTCTGCTCTAAGATTTTATTTACTAATTTTAACATTTTTCGCTCCTATTGATTTTCCATACATTTTCAACTCAATTATCAATTTTAATGCTATTTTTAGCTGCTTAAGTTTCTTCAAGACATTTTATCATGATTTCATCCCTTTGGGTTGGAATTATTGAAATGATGATTTCGGCATCTTTTTCTATTGTTTTTCTTATTTTTTCATTCACATGTTCTGAAATGGGAACAGTGTATTCCTTCCTTACGTAATTGATATTTTCATGGTATACGATTTCCAACTCGTCAAATGGTGTTTGAATTCCGTCGCTTATGTAGGAGAAATGTATTACCAAAAGTCCAACCAATCCTTTAGGAAGCATAGGCTCCGCCACTTCGTTGTCAATGTATGCCATCTTTTTTGTTTCTAAAAATATGTCTGTGGTTGTGTCGTTTACTTCAACCATGATTATTTTGTTGATGCCGTCATCTTCATCCTCTAAAAAGTCCAAATCGGGGTAGCCTTCATAATTTTCATTTTCATCTTTCATTTTATCACCTATTTTTTTTAAAATAAAATTGTATTTAAAGTTTTTATTTTAATTATTTAAATATTTTTGCTTTTATTTTTAAAAAATAAGTAATTTAAAGTCAATTTAATAAATTTAAAGCAATTTAACAAGTTATTATCAAAATTGCTTCAATTTTAAAATATTTTATTATCTTGTAAAAATAGTTTAAGTTTGGAATTTTTTCTTGAGTTGTAAAAATATTCCAAGTATGAAATTTTTTACTAGCTTGTAACAAAATTCCAAAGATACTAATAAAAAAAGTTTACAAAAACTGAAAATTAAATAGGTGTTTAAAACACTTAATTTAAAAAAAGAATAAAAAAGAAAAGTTTGATTAAAGAATCAAACTTCCAACAAGAATAACTGCTCCGACTATCCAGCAGTAGTAGGCGAAAATATCCAGGCTTTTTTCTCTAATCAACTTAAGCAGTACGCTTATAGCCAGGTATCCGGAAATAACCGCAACGATAAATCCTGCAATGCAGGCTTCGATTTCCACGTTTCCTCCAGATAAATCCTTAAGTTGGAATACCCCCGCACCAAATATTGCTGGAATTGACAATATGAAGCTGAATTTTGCTGCAAATTCCTTGTCGAGTCCTGAGAATAATCCTGCAGCAATTGTGGTTCCTGAACGGGAAAGACCAGGCATAACTGCCAAAGCCTGTCCGCATCCCATTATGAGGGCTTCTTTTAAAGTAATATTGGACAGGTCTATGCCTCCTGAGTTCATTCTTTGAGAAACATATAATAAACATCCAGTTATAAGCAAGAAGAATGCAGGAACTGTGATTCCTGTAAATAATGATTCCACCAGGTCATTGAAGAGTACTCCGACTATTCCGACAGGAATTGTTGCAATGATTGTAAGCCATGCCAGTTTTTTATAAGGGTCTCTTCTGACTTCCTCCATGAACTTTCCATCTTTCAAGTCTATCAGGCTTAGGAAAAATCCCTTGATCATACTTATGATATCTGAGAAGAAGTATGCGACAACCGCCACAAGTGTTCCAACATGCAGTAAAACATCAAAAGCCAATCCCACATCACTTAATCCCAGAGCCTGCTGGGTAAAGATTAAATGAGCGGAACTGCTTACTGGTAAAAACTCTGTCAGTCCTTGGACAAGTCCAATGATAATAGCTTGTAAAATATCCATATATTCACCTTCTAAATCATCTTAGATGTTTATTAATAACATGTAATTCGATGATTATTCCATTTATCAATAAATAATTCTGCAATGTTATTAATCAATGCAGGTTCTTATTGATAAATAAAATAAAAGTTGGTGATTGAATCACCAAAAAAAGAATTTAGTCTACGTAAGTCAACCAGCCGAATTTGTCTTCGACTTTTCCTTCAACAATGTTGAAGAAGGTTTCCTGCAATTCTTTTGCAACAGGTCCTCTTCTGCCTTCACCAATTTTTCTGTTGTCTACCGCTCTGATTGGAGTGATTTCAGCAGCGGTTCCAGTGAAGAACACTTCATCAGCAAGGTATAATCTTTCTCTTGAGATATTGTCTTCCTTGACTTCATATCCTAAGTCTGCTGCAATTTTCATGACGCTGTCTCTGGTTATTCCGGAGAGAATTGAATTGCCGAGTCCAGGGGTGATGAGCTTGCCGTCTTCTACAATAAAGAGGTTTTCTCCGCTTCCTTCTGCAACATGGCCTTCAACATCGAGCATGATTGCTTCATCGTATCCGTGTTCACCTGCTTCCAGGTTTGCAAGCTGGGAGTTCATGTAGTTTGCTCCGGCTTTTGCAAGAACAGGCAGTGTAGCAGGTGCTGGTTTTCTCCAGGTGGAGATTCCGATGTTCGCACCGTTTTCCATTTCCTCTTCGCCTATGTAGGATCCCCATTCCCAAGCAGCTATTGCGGTTTCAACAGGACAGTTCAATGGGTTGACTCCTAATTCTCCAAATCCTCTGTAGGTAATTGGGCGAATGTAGCATCCTTTTAAGTTGTTTTCCCTGACAGTGTCTTTACATGCTTCTACTAATTCATCAAGGGTGTAAGGAATTTCCATCTTGTAGATTTTTGCAGAGTTGATCAGTCTTTGCATGTGTTCCCTTACACGGAAGATTGCAGGTCCGTTAGGGGTGTCATAACATCTAATTCCCTCGAATACTGCGCTTCCGTAGTGTACTACGTGAGCAAGGATGCTAATGTTTGCATCTTTAAGTTCTTTAAATTCTCCATCCATCCAGATTTTCATATTTTCATCAAATGCCATTTTATCACCTAATTTTTGCACTTAGATATAAATTAATTGTTATAATTTTAAGAATTCGCATTAATGATAATTGATTAAAACTAATTATAATAATTAATTTTGATAAGAAATAACTTCTCTGTTAATAGTTTATATATCTTATTTTAAATAAGTTTCTTTAATTTTTCATTAATTTGGGCTTTTTTATAAAGTTTTTTTCATTTTGTTTAGAAAAGATATTTTTTCGATTTAATCGAAACTTTTAAATAAGAGGGTAGCTAATATATTTATGTTGTATGGTTCCGTGGTCTAGAGGTATGATACCTCGCTTACAACGAGGGGATCACGAGTTCGAATCTCGTCGGAACCACTCAATTAAGTTTTTAATTCATTTTAAAAACTTATTTTTCTTTTTAAACTTTTTTAATCATTTTTTATGGTTCCGTGGTCTAGAGGTATGATACCTCGCTTACAACGAGGGGATCACGAGTTCGAATCTCGTCGGAACCACTTATTTTTACTTTTTTAATTATTTTTAGCTATTTTTATTGAAATTTTTTGTTCTATTTTTCTATAAAAAACTCATTTTTAAAAACCAAACAAGAATTATTTTAATAATATGAAAAAGAGCATGCAGTAAATATGGTTTATGGTGATAAACTGGTTTTTTATAAATCGAAAAATCATTTTAAAAAAAGATTAAGCATGTAAGGGTAAACCTTACAATGCTACCATAGCTATCATGAGGATAACTAATGAAATAAAGAATATTATAGTTCCCTTAACCAGAATATCAGAACTTCTCTCGGCATATAATGCAAGTGCATAGGATAATAAGAATGCAACTATGAGTTCTACTAATCCTAAATATCCTGCAGGGACTTTGGCAAAGTTACCAAGAACATATGCTATTAGATATGTCACTAAAACCACAATGGCTATTATGACTATCGTATTTGAAAGGATTGGCTTTAAGATAACTCCAATAGGAGCTCTTTCCTTTTGCACAGGCCTTCTTACCCTGGACAAGACGTCATCTGACCGTGAACTGAATCTTGAAGTGTGTCCTTGAGGGTTGTTTCTTCTATGAGAATTGCCTGAGCTTAAATCATTATGGGATGATCTTCTGAATCTTGATCTGCTTTCCTGCTGATGATGGGAATTTCTTGAGACAAGGGTTTGTCTTGGCTGTTCATAATAGCTCTTAGGCTGTGTTTTATTGAGGAACGCAGCCCTGTATAATTCGTCATCGTATTCGCTGTATCCACTGAGGTCTATTCCTCCGACTTGTGATTCGTAGTATTCCATGTCTGATTCGTAGTCATCGTAATCATCATAAGGGTTGTATGCAGGCTCGTATTCAGGGGACTGATAAGGATTTTCTATGTCCTCTGCATTGATTTCATAACTTTTTGGAGCCTCTTCCACTTTACGATCCAGTCTTGCAGGTTCTTTTTCGTTTTGAATCTTTTCTGAATATCTTTTAGCAAGTGCGACAAGATTTGTCCTATCCACCAGCTTCATCTTTTTCTCCTCCCCATAGCGCTGAGCCTGAGATGAGAAACTTGAACTGGTTATGATAGCAACCTTAGATGCCTTCAGCTGTTTTCCAATTATTTCCATTTCCTTCAAGACATCTATTCCAACTTCCCATTCCTTGTCATAGTTCTTGCATGCACAAACCACACCGAAATCCCCTATTGATGTTGGAAGTATTGCATATATGTCTATGACCTGCTGTGATGTCTTGAAATTCTTGTAAACTCTAAAGCCGGCATCTTCAAGCACTTTAGCTATAAAATTTACTAATTGTGGCTTTTCCACGTTTTCACCCAATCCTTTTTTTATATTATTTTATTTTATTTTTTAGAGTATATAATTTTTTATGATTGTTGTTAAATTTTCAAATTGGAAATGTTGATTTTTTTAACTGCTTTAACTATAAGTAATGTATTTTGCATCCAAAACAAATTTTTTAAACCTTGAGACTATTTTTTTACAAAATCATTGGTTGAAATTTGTATTGATTTCAGTTTGTAAAATTGTTATAAGCTTGTAAAATTGATTTTAATTTGTTAAATTGCTTTTATTTTCAACAAAAACTATATTTACTTCTTATTTTAATATATTACTACTTAATTATCTTTAATTAAGTGAAAGATGTAAAATATGAAAGAAAATTATCATATGAATCTGGCCAACCTTACGAAAATTTCGTAAGGTTGAACTTAGCCTATGGTAAAAAAAGAGGTAAAAATATGAAAGAAGAATATGCAATCAAATTATTTGATGAATATAAGATAAGAACCAAATGGGATTTAGAAATAGGGGATTACTACTATTCAGTAATTGATGTCATTGCGGTTCTTACAGAAAGTAAAAATCCTAGAAATTATTGGAAAGTATTGAAAAAGAGGTTGAAAGATGAAGGCAATGAACTGGTTACAAATTGTAACCGTTTGAAAATGCCGGCTAAAGATGGCAAGATGCGTTTAACAGATGTTGCAACAACCAAGCAGTTATTACGTATCATTCAATCAGTTCCATCACCAAAAGCGGAACCATTCAAGCAATGGCTGGCTCAAATGGGCAAGGAAAGACTAGAAGAAATAGCAGATCCCGAAATCGCCATGCAAAGATCAATCAATACTTATCGAAGAAAAGGATATTCTGAAGAATGGATAACTCAAAGAATGAGAAGCATTGAAACCAGGAGAGAACTGACTGCAGAATGGGACAGGGTGGGTGTTAATGAAGGAATTGAATATGCAATATTGACTGATGACATTTCAAAAGCATGGTCTGGAATGTCCACAAAAGAATACAAGCAATACAAAGGACTTAGGAAAGAAGGATTGAGGGACAATATGACAAACATGGAACTGATATTAAGCATGCTGGCTGAAGGATCTACAACTGAAATTAGCAAAGTTGAAAATCCTGATGGCTTTGTAGAAAGCCGTAGCGTGGCAAAGCGAGGGGGAAACATTGCGGGCAATGCAAGAAGGGAACTTGAATCAACAACCCGCCGCAAAGTCATAAGCAGAAGGAATTCCAAGACTCCTAACTTTCTGGATGAATAGTTTTAAAATTTGGGATGTATAGTTTAAATCCAGTTCAATAGTTTTTTTAAAGAAAAATATTAATAAAGTTAAAATTAATCTATGTATATGAAAATTTTATTATCTAACGATGACGGTGTAGATGCTTCCGGAATTCTGGCTTTGAAGCAGGCTGTTGAAGAATTCGGTGAAGTCTATGTTGTGGCGCCATCCAATCAGCAAAGCGGCATTGGCCATGCGCTGACTCTTTATGAGCCATTGAGAATCAATAAAACCATATTGAGGGATGGAAGCCTGGCATATTCAGTTTCAGGAACTCCAACGGATGCTGTGACTCTCGGAGTATATGAAATCATGGATGAAAAGCCGGATCTTGTCATATCAGGCATAAATACTGGTCAAAATACTGGAAAGGGAGAGCTTACCACTTCCGGAACTTTGGGAGCGGCGATGGAAGCTGCTTCACTTGGAATTCCAGCTATTGCAGTATCCCAGCATATCGACAAGGATGAGGTGAAATTCGATGAGGGTGCAGTGGAGATAGATTTCAGCTCTACTCAAAGGGTTGTTAAAAATCTTGTTAAAAAAATAAGGGACAATGGGATGCCTGGAGACATCAAGCTATTGAACTTGAATGTTCCATCCAATCCTGATTCCTATGAGCCAGTCATTGCAGGACTTGCAAACAGAATGTACTTGCCTGGAGTTGAAAAGCGTCTTGATCCCCGTGGAAAGCCTTATTACTGGATAACTGGAGAGCTCCATACTGATAATCCTGTAGACACCGATGGCTACATACTGCAGAATAAGAATCTTCCTACTTTAACACCGTTGAGCCTTGACATGACTTATGGTTTGGACATATTGAAAGACTGGATTTAATGCAGTCAATAAATTGCAATCATAAAAACGAAGTAAATTAATTGCAGTCATAAAAAAGAGTAAATAAATGCAGTATAAAAAGAAGTGTTTATTTAATAAGTTTTAAAAAAGTATTTATCGAGTTTTAGTTAATTCAAAAAAAATAGTTTAAATTTTAAATAGCTATTGGAAGAAAGTTTAATAGCTATTTAATCATTAAATTAATTCAGATTTAATTCATCTAAAATTCTATCTCTTTCTTTTCTAAGCTCTTTCAACATTTTTTCATCATCGCAGCCTTCTTTTTCCAATTTTGCGATGGTGTGGGTAATTGCCTGCAGGGTAGCTTCAAGTTGATTTATTGCCATGTTTTGCCTCCATTTTTTTTTAAAATCTATCATTATCAAGATTTTCAATACTATTTTATATCTCTTTTTCATATTATATATAGTTTGTATATTATAGAATAATTTCCATTTAAATCGTGAAAAAAGTTCATTTTGTGCCTTTTTTTAGTTGAAAATATCTATATGGATTTTTTAGACAGTTTAATCCTTTGTAACTGATTTTCTTAAATGTGTTATTTTAAAAAATAAAAGATTAAATAAATAACTTTATTATAGATTAAAACTAAAATAATTAGTGTAGCATTTTGTAGTTATTAAATTAGATTTATCTAATTGATTACAAATTTTTTTTATAATTTTAATTGAGGAAAAATAATGAGTAATGATAACTTCCAAGTAAACAAACAATTCGCTAATTTCAAAGGTAAAAATGTTCTTATCGGTTTAAAAAATTGGGAAGAACTTGAAGGAAAAATAATAGCTATAGATAACTTTTTAAATGTTGTTTTAGATGATGGTAATGGTTTAAAAGTTATCAAAGGTGGAAAAATAGCTTTTATTTCCATTAAAGAAGATGAATAATTTTTATCTTTAAATTTTTTGTTTACTATTTTTATTAATTAATTTTTTATTTATTGTATTTTGCTAACTACTTCTTTTTATACTTATTACAATAAAAAAATAAAAAAAGGTATTGCAGCTATTTGCTGCAGTATTTTAGTTTGTATTTGTAGCTATTTGCTGCAGTATTTTTTTTAGTTTAGTTTTTGCTTTATTTACTGCAATATTCATCAATAGCTTCTCTGACTTCATCAATGTCGTGGCCCATCATGAGAGCTAAAAACATTGCTCCTCCAGCTCCAGCTCCTTCTTTTACAAAACCGTCAAGGTAGTTTTTAAGGCCGCCGTATCTGGCCTTTTCAAAGCAAGGGTTTACCGCATTCACGGTAATGTCTCCAATTTGGCTTACAATATCAAGAAGGTCTGCTGTTTCGTCTTTCACTACAAATGATGTTGTGGCAAGGCAGATGTTGGAGAAATCAAATTCCGGATCCAATGCCTTGATTATCGCACATGCGGATGCAAGCTGGGTTCCTCCAGCAAGCACTACAGGCACTTCCGCTCCCATTGCAACTCCTGCAACTGCAGGAAGCATAGGGTCTCCAACAGCAGCTATGACATCGAATGGATCGTTGTCCTTGCTTGGTGTAATGCCTGCCTTTTCAAGGCCCGCCTTCACGGTTTCGTTTTTCAAGTCATGAGGGTTTGTAGGCATGCTTCCACTTACTTTTCCCCATGCATCGTAGCCTAATCCTATCAAAACACCAAGTGCGGTGGTTGTTCCAGCTGCAATTGTCTCTCCGATTACAATGTAGTCCTGTGTGTCGGATAAGGTTCTTCCAAGGTCAAATGCCTTTTGGAAGATGTCTTCAGCATCGCAGACAGCCTTTCCAGTTGCAATGTTCTTTCCATGATGTTCTGAGAGGGTTAATTTGTCAGTTTGAGGTTTGATTTCAGTACCTGCATCTAGAATAAGCAAAGCAGGCTTGCAGAGGTCAACTGAAGCTTTTGTAAGCATGGATGGAGTTGGTGCGGCATCTCCTTCGACAACTGTTTCCGGAATGCTTTCCATGCATTTCACTTCGCCGTCTAGAATAAGTTCCGCATCAGCTGCTGGTGTGAATTTGGTTAGTTCAGGACTTGCTCCAGCACCGCTTATTCCTGGAATATTGGATGTTTCAGTTGTCGCTGTTGTGCAGATAAAAATAGGATTTTCCAATTCCTGCAGTCTCTTGTTGATTTCATCTGATCCGTAAGTAGTTAAGCCTTTCATAATTCTGCCTTCTAATTTGAATGATTATATAAGTTTTAATTCTAATTTAAGCTCTTATTTTCTTTACTTTGCTTTTTTAAAGTATGTTTTAGTTTTATAAACTTAAATTAATCTAAATTAAAATTTATTTTATAATTTAATATTTTTAACATTCAGTATATAAAATTATGTAATTATTTTTTAGAAAAAAATTTATTTTACTTAAAAAGTATTCTTAGAAAGATTTAATTATTTTATCAAACTAACTTATTAATTGAATTTAATTCATAAATTTCTATTTTTATAATTTTAAGGAGCATTCAGAGTGATATCTTTAGGAATTGAGGGAACTGCGGAAAAGACAGGTGTTGGAATTGTTGACAGTGATGGAAATGTCCTTGCTATTGCTGGAGAGCAATTGTACCCGAAAGAGGGAGGCATCCACCCGAGGGAAGCAGCCGAACATCATGCCAAATGGATTCCTCAGCTCATTCCACAGGCACTTGATGAAGCAGGCCTTGGATACAAGGATATCGACCTTGTTTCATTCTCCCAGGGACCGGGACTTGGTCCGGCTCTTAGAATAGTGGCTACCGCAGCAAGAACTCTTGCAGGGACATTGGATGTTCCAATCGTTGGCGTCAACCACTGCATAGGCCATGTGGAGATTGGAAAGCTCGACACAGGTGCTAAAAACCCTGTAACTCTTTATGTAAGCGGAGGAAACAGCCAGGTGATTGCATACGAATCCGGAAGATACAGAATCTTCGGTGAGACTCTGGATATTGCTATCGGCAATTGCCTTGATCATTTCGGACGTGAAAGTGGACTTGGACATCCTGGAGGTCCGGTTATTGAAAAGCTGGCCCTTGAAGGTTCCTATATTGACCTTCCATATGTGGTGAAAGGAATGGACTTTTCCTTCTCAGGACTCTTGAGCGCAGCACTCAGAGCTTATAAGAGAGGAGAGAAAATAGAGGATGTCTGCTACAGCCTTCAGGAAACAGCTTTTGCAATGCTTGTCGAAGTTACTGAACGTGCTCTTGCCCATACTGGAAAAAATGAGGTAATGCTTTGCGGAGGGGTTTCCGCCAACTCACATCTTAGAGAGATGATGAAAACCATGGCTGACGAGCATTTCGCCGAATTCTATTGTCCTGAAATGAAGTTTTCAGGGGACAATGGCGTGATGATTGCATGGCTCGGCCATTTGATGTATGAAACCTACGGTCCTTTGAAACTGGAGGATACCCATATCATTCAAAGATTCAGAACCGATGAGGTTGATGCTCCATGGGTGGATAACACCATCAATAAAATAAATCTGCCTGACGAGTTGCTTGCAAAGGGAGCGGAAAGCGATATCTACAGGGCTAAATGGCTTGGAATGCCAGCTATTGTAAAGCACAGGCTTCCAAAGTCATACAGGATCGGGGAAATCGATGAAAAAATAAGGAAGCACAGGACAAAGTCTGAAGCTAAAATACTCTCTGATGTTAAAAGAGCCGGTGTGAGAGCTCCTGTCTTATATGATGTTGACTTGAAGAGGAAGGATATCATCATGGAGGATATTCCGGGACCTATGATTAAGGATATAATGCCGGATTTAGCTCATGAAAAACGAAAGGAGCTTGCAGTTGCAATCGGCGAGACAATAAGGGCATTCCATGATGTGGATATCATCCACGGCGATTTGACAGGCTCCAACATGATTCTTGTAGATAATAATCTGGAGGATATTGGAAATAATCTTGCAGTGTTTGATTTTGGCCTTGGAAGATATTCTGATCTTCTTGAAGACAAAGCTGTAGATCTCTTGGTATTGAAGAAATCATTCCAAAGCGTAGATTATGAGATAGCCAGCGAAACATTCGACTGGATTTTGGATGCTTATGACAGCGACTCAAGGAAAATGAGAGACAAGATTTCTGAAATCCAATCCAGAGGCCGTTATACTCATTAGATATTATTATTATTTTAAAAATGTAAATGAGGAATTGATTTTACAAAATGGAGTATAGTCTGTAATTACTTGATCTTTTAATTATATCCAATATATAAATTTCATTTTTTTCTTTATCAACATAAAATATTATTCTCAGATTCCCTACGCGAGCTCGTTGACATTGAGGGCATCTTTTAGATTTAATAAATTTATATTTTGGATGAAATGGCCTTTGTGTAATGTTTTTAATTTCTTCATAGATTCTTTTTGTTGTAACAGTATCTTTTTTATTTTTTTTAAGGAATTTTTCAGGATTTTCCTCTATAAAGTATCGGTAATGCATGGAATCACTATTTTCAGTTGCTTAATTCTCTGATTTTTTCATCTAAATCTTCATCATTAAACTCTTTAAACCCTTTTCTATTCCCCTTTTTGATTTCGTTTATCATAGATTCGTATTTTGCTTCTTGTTCTGGTGTTAAATGATCATCAGAATCATAATTTTTAATTAATCTATTAATAATGTCATCGTATGTTTCTTTTTTAAAACCCAAATCTGTTAATTTCTTATGGGTTTCTTCACTAATTTTAATTGTTTTTGTCAAACTCATGATAACACCACTTAGTATTATTTACTATTAGGTATACTGAGTATATTATATATATTTTTCTGTTATTTTTTCAATATTTGATGAGTTTTGAGATTTAAATTAAAAAATAAGATATGGAATTTTAATCTTTTTATTTAAAAACTTTTGTTTAATGAAATATTTGTTTTTATTACTTAAATACTTTAAAAAAGAGTATTTGAAAACTAATATTAAAAATAAACTATTTATAATGTATAGTTTACTATTTAGAGAATTAATTTTAACTCATTATGAATTTTTTCTTACAAAAAATGATAAATTTTCATTAAGCCATTTTTTTCATATATTTTTAGATAAATATATAAAAAATTTCATATAATAAATACTTTTATGATAACATTTATAACTGGGAACGAACATAAAGTAATAGAAGCAGAGAATATTTTTTCAAATCACGGCATTGAATTGGAGCATATTGATTTAGGCTACATGGAACCTCAGGATACTCTTGAGAATGTGGCCAGATTTGGTGCAAGGTATGCCAGCCGTGAATTAAATAAATCTGTGATTGTAGAAGATGCTGGTTTATTCATAAGAGCTTTGAATGATTTTCCAGGAGTATACAGCCATTATGTGCAGGATACATTGGGAAATCAGAACGTATTGAAACTTATGGATGGAATAGATGACCGATACGCTGAATTCAGGTCAGTTATTGGGTATTGCACTCCCAATTCTGAGCCCAAGGTCTTTTTAGGGCGTGTCGTTGGTCAGATAGCTCATGAAGAAAGAGGCGATCTGGGTTTTGCCTTTGATCCGATTTTTTATGTCGAGGAAGAGGGAAAAACATTCGGAGAGCTTACTACTGAAGAGAAAAACCAGTTTTCTCATAGAAGAAATTCTTTGGAGAAATTCGTTGCATGGTATGTAAGCCACGGCGGTGAATGATTTAATTTAATTTTAAATGGAAATTCGGGCTTAAAATACTCACCCCTATCTATTATCCTAATTAGAATTTATTTGATAGATCCCGATTGAATATGATGATTGTCAAAATTGAATTTTATAGGATGAATCTTTTCAATTAATACTGTCTGATTTCTTGTTTAAGTCAAAAATTAATCATCAAAGAATTTCTTAAACTGAATTGAATAAGTTTGATCATATGGTTAAACCTTATTTTTAAAGACCTTACTGTAAATAATCAATTAACTAAATGGAGAAGATATTTATGGCAAGACCAGAATGGATCGCATATTCCGACGAGGAAATCGAAGAATTTATTGTAAAATTCAAAAGAGAAGGTAACTCAGCAAGTAAAATAGGTGTAATTTTAAGAGACCAATACGGTATTCCTAGTGTAAAGGAAGTAACCGGCAAGAAAATCACTGAAATCTTGAAAGAACACGATCAAGCTGATGAATATCCTGAAGATTTAATGAACTTGTTCAAAAGAGCAGTAAACATCAGAGATCACTTAGCTGAAAACCCTAAAGACCTTCACAGCAGAAGAGGATTAGTTGTCATCGAATCCAGAATTCGTAGATTAGGCAGATACTACTCCAAATCTGGAAAGTTACCTGAAGGATGGAGATACGATCCAGTCCAAGCAGCACTCCTTGTTAAATAGAGCTGGAGAAGCTTGTGATGTGCTCAAGAAGCACATTGAAAAGGATAACATTATAAGATTGATTTCTCATAATGATGCTGATGGATTATCAGCAGCGGGTGTTATAGCGAACGCTATAAAGGAAGAAGGGGGACAATTCCATACTACTATTGTTCCTCGATTGAAAAAAGATGTGATAAGAAGTCTTTCTCATGAAAAGTATGAGCTCTATGTTTTCTGTGACATGGGCAGTGCATGCATAAAACCATTAAACTCCCTTAAAGGGGATATAATTGTTGCAGATCATCACCAGCCCAGCAAAACAGTTGCCAAGGAGCATATTTCTCATGTGAATCCCCATCTCTTTGGAATCGATGGAAGCCGTGACATAAGCGGAGCGGGCTCCAGTTATCTGGTAGTTCGCAACATGGATAAAAAGCATCTGGCCTATATGGCTCTTGTTGGAGCCTTTGGCGATATGCAGTATTCCAATGGCTTCAATGGTGTTAATCAATTGATTCTCAATGATGCATTGGAGTCAAAAACTTTGGATGTTCATGAAGGTTTGAAAATCGTATCCAAAGCTACTGAACCTCTATACAAGTCAATGGCATATACATTGAATCCTCCCCTTCCAGGATATACTGGAAACCTGGAGGCTAGCCAGGAGCTCCTTGAGAGAATGGGAGTCTCTTATGGTATTCCATTTGCTGAATTTGAAGAAGAGGAAAAGGACGTTATCAAGAGAGAACTTGAAAAGATAAATCCGGAAATATTTGGAAATGTCTATTCACTCCCTCATGAAGTTCCAGCCCTTCGCGATTTAGAGGAGTATTCAGCTATTCTCGATGCATGTGGAAAGAACAAGGAATACGGATTGGCTTTAAGCATAGTTCTTGGCGAGAGAGACAAATCATTGGAAAAGGCTCTTGAACTTCAAAAGACCTATAGGAATGAACTGATGAAGGGATTCGAATGGATCGCCCGTGAGGGTGCGGTTCAGTTGAATTCAATCCAGTATCTTTATAGTGAAGACAAGGTTTTAAAGTCCATCATGGGCACTTTGGCTGGAGTAGGCATGTCTGCAAAGATTCTATCAGACGACAAGCCTGTAATAGGCCTGTCCAGACTGCATAAGGATATTAAGGTTTCAGGCAGAGCCACCAGACCTTTAGTGGAACTTGGTGTGGACTTAGGCAAGGCCTTGAGTGATGCTTCAGTTAATTTTGGAGGTCAAGGCGGCGGTCATGACATAGCAGCCGGTGCGATGATTCCATACGAAGCAAAGGATAAGTTTTTGCATCTTGTTGATGAAATAATTGAAGAGCAGATGAATAGTTAAAACTTTTCTTTAACAGTTCAGCTTAATATTTCTTTTAGGATGCAAGTTTATTTTGAGTTTTACTCAATTAAACCAACTTATCTTTTTATATTTTTTTAACTCATTTTTTGGACTCTTTTTAATTTTAAATACTGATTTCATTTATAATTGTGAATATGTGACTTCATTAAGTTTCAACAACTGATTTATTTCTATTTCTAGTTCAATTATTAATTAATCAAAATAGTTCTTATTTTATCCAATTTCTCTAAAAAAAGCATTTTAATTGTAGATGTATACTATTTCAATTAATAAAAAAATCTATTGTATACTTTTAATTTATTCGTCTATTTTTGCAATTTAACATTTTTTGTTTTCATAGTTCTTTGGTGCTTTAACTATTTTTCATTTCTATTCTTGGTTTGGCTAATTCAAGTCGGTCATGGATTTTGCTTGTTTTAAAGGAAAGATTTATTATTTTTAAAAATAAATTAAATCCTAAGCAATCATTATTTTTATCAACTAAATTATCAAAAAAATTTTTTATTTGAGGAGTTTTATGTTTTTAACTAAGGAAGAAGAGAAGATGGCTGATGGCGAGTATGGAGAGACCATCAGAAAAAGCATGGATATTCTAATCGCACTTGGAGATATCTATGGTGCTGAGAAATTTGTTGACATCAAGTCCGCTCAGGTTTCAGGCGTTTCATACAAGACTATCGGAGAAGCAGGCCTGGAATACCTTCAGGATTTGGCTGCAGGAGCTGAAATCATCTACAATGAAAACGGAACAATCAGCGATAAAAGTGGAATCGCAACAATATCCGCTACATTGAATCCTGCAGGAACCGATCTGGACAACTGGAGGGAGTTTGGCTTTCCAATTGATTTTGCAAAAAAGCAGGTTGAAATCTGTGATGCCTACGGGGCCCTTGGAATAAGCACCACATGCACATGCACTCCTTATCTGATTGGAAATGTTCCACGTTTTGGAGACCATGTCTCATGGTCAGAGTCCTCCGCTGTTGCCTATGTCAATTCAGTAATAGGAGCACGCACCAATCGTGAAGGAGGTCCTGGAGCATTAGCTGCAGCTATTATAGGCAAAACTCCATTATATGGTTATCATTTCGATGAAAACAGAAAGGCAACATTATCCGTTGATGTGGAATGCAAGCTGGAAAGAGCTGACTTCGGCGCACTTGGATACTATGTAGGCCAGATTGTCAAGGATGGTGTTCCATACTTCAAGATGCAGAACAAGACTCATGAAATCGCAAGCGGAAACCTTAAGGCTCTTGGAGCGGCTCTTGCATCATCAGGGGCTGTTGCATTGTATCATGTTGAAGACATCACTCCAGAGTATGGAAATGCAGGTCTTGAAGAAGTCGATGAAAAAATAACCGTTACAAAAGATGATATTCTAGAAACCCGTGAGAAATTATCCACTGCCGAAGGATATGCTGATCTTGTATGTCTGGGATGCCCTCATGCATCTCTTGAGGAAATCCAGGAGGTTGCAGAGATTGTCAAGGGCAGAAAAATCAAGAATGAGCTTTGGGTATGCTCATCCATCAGCGTAAAGGCGGCTGCTGACAGAATGGGATATACAAAGCAAATCGAGGATGCCGGAGGACATATAGTCCTTGATACCTGCATGGTGGTTGCTCCTATCGAGCAGATGGGATATGAAGTGATTGGAGTAAACTCTGGAAAAGCAGCCAATTACGTGCCTTCAATGTGCGGATTGAAAGTCATTTTCGATGACATCGAGAATCTGCTTGATTTTGAATAAATCTTGAATCGAATGCCCAATGCATTAATTGAAATGCAGTGACCTGATAGAAGTTTTGTGATTATAGATTTGCTGTAATTTTCATAGAAGATTATCTTAATATGGATAATCTCCTTTTTCTTTATGTTCTGTTTTTAGCCATGTTTTAAAAATTTGATCATATATTTTAAAACCATCTTTGTCTAATTCTATTAAAGTTTTGTTCTGCAAGGATTTCAGGGAAGCTCCTATGGCTCCGCTGGTTACTCCAAGTTTATTTGCTATTTCAATTCTTTTCAGTGGTTTTTCAACAAGAGCAGTTATGATTCTCTTTTCTTGATTATTTAGTTTATACCATTCATTGGTTAAATGAATTAACAAGTAAGGAAGTGTTTTCTTAAATTCGTAAATTATTTTTTCTTCATTCAACTCTTCGTTAGGAGGCAACAATCTAGCAAAACTATTAACATAGTATGGAATTCCATTTGTGCATTTATAAAACCTTTCAAAACCTTCATCTGTGAATTTAAGATAATCTGCTTTTTCCATTAAATAATTTTTTGTTGTATCAAAAGAAAATGTTTTTAATTCATAATTTAATATTCTGCCTCCAAAAGCACCTTTTTGGCCTGCAATATCTGCTATCAGTTCATCTTTAATGCTCATGCTTCCAGAAAAGATATATCCAATGTGGTTTTGGGATTGTATGACACTTCTAATATACCACAAGAATCCATTAACATCTTCATCAAGTTGTTTTAAGATTTGAAATTCATCTAAGAATATTAATACTCCATCAATGTCCTCTTTGCAATCATCATATATCTGCTGAGGCAAGTCCATTGCAAAAGTAGCAAATTTCGCATAATCCTCTTGTGAGTTTAGAATTGGAATTGGAATATTATCAATTGATTCTAGTTTGTCTAATTTGAAGTTGCGGGTTTTAAAATATTTTAAAATATGTTTATCTATAGTTTTGATATTTGATTGTCTGCATGCTTTTATAATTGACTCGTAAAATAATTTCATAAAGCTAAAACGGGTTAGTTTTTCGGTTTTGAATTTATCCATTGCGGATAAATCCATGTAAACAACCAAATAATCATTTTGGAAATCCTTTTTCAATTTTTTCATTAAGGCAGTTTTGCCCACTCCCCTAATTCCTGTGAGCAATATTGTTGGTGTTGATCCCTTTTTGGTTATTTCCAGATTATCACGGATAAATGAAATTTCATCAATTCTGTTATAGAACTGTGCGTCATTTAAATCATTATCATTTCCTAATGGCAAGCTTGTCATATTTACACCTTTGTTTATTATGTTTGGAAACATTTTATATAAATGTAATGGAAATTCCATTATAATGGG
>Ga0256404_1006625_pt1 | contig 18976 bp, 18 predicted proteins | sample RumenRJG_01DNA_FD_185990 | JGI IMG/M metagenome (GOLD analysis project Ga0256404, IMG submission 185990) | Bovine rumen microbial communities from Lethbridge, Alberta, Canada - RJG_01 | ecosystem: Host-associated > Mammals > Digestive system > Stomach > Rumen | place: Canada: Alberta | collected...
CATAGGCGGAGGCACCTATACGAGCCTCTGCAGTGAGGGAAACCTGTAGAGAAAGGGGAACACAAGTTGCCGTCAGGAAGATATGGACTTGACCTCGGAACCATGAACTTCCGTCTGGTGCAGACCGGACGGGGTGTTATTTTAAATGAGAAGAACATGATCGCTGTCAGGCGGAAGAAGGAGATCGCAGCGGCCGGCAATGCCGCTTACGAGATGTTCGAGAGAACGCCGCCGTACCTGCATGTGACATTTCCGGTGCAGGGCGGTGTGATCGCCGACAGCACGAAGACAGCAAGAACAGCTGAGAATCTGCTTAAGAAAGCCGGTGTTTCATCCGGTTTTCTGAGCAGCAGCAATAAATTCTACATAGCAGCGCCGTCTGATATCAGTGAAGTGGAGAAGCGTGCGTATTTCAATGTGATTTCGCGCTCTTCCTACAGCACCAACAATATTTTCCTTGTGGAGAAGCCGATTGCGGCAGCAGTCGGTGAGGATATCCCGGTGCGGCAGAAAACATGCAATATGATTGTCGATATGGGGGCGGGATCTACGGAGATCACCGTCATTTCCATGGGCGGCATTGTGGTAACGCATCTGATTCCGGAGGGCGGCAATACGATCAACGAAGAGATTATCCGGAACGTGAGCCGCCGCTGCCGGCTGCAGATCGGTTTTAAGACCGCTGAATACCTGAAGCTGGAGCTCGGCACGGCGATACCGCGCGGCGGCCGTGAGCTCAAGGTGTACGGCAGAGACCGTGCGACGGGTCTGCCGGGCAGCGCCGATATTCCGGAAGGTCTCGTATTTGAGAGCATGAAGACATATCTGGTGCATGTTGTGCGGGAAATCCGACGGATCATGCATGAGATTCCGCCGGAGCTGGCTGCCGATATAAACGGCTACGGCATACATTTTACAGGCGGTACGTCAACCATCGCCGGCCTCGATGTACTCATCAGTTCGCTGCTGAATGTACGGGGCATTTTTTCAGAGAATCCGCTGGAGAGTGCGGCCAGAGGGCTTGCCAGAATCTGCGACAGCCCGAACGACTACGCGTCCATGATGTTTTCTCTTAAGGATTCCAGATATGAATAGGAGCTTTGAAGTATGAAAAACCGCCGCAGAATGAGAAGAAGTACCAAATGGATATTTATTCTGCTGATCCTGATCTGTGTGGCCGGTATAACGATCAGTACTTTTACCGGACTGGGCGTGTTCAGCGGAATTGCAAGTACACTGATGGCTCCGATGCAGTCCGGTATTGACAGTATCGGACAGGCCGTCAGTTCCATTTCGGAAGATAACAAGACGACAGCAGAGCTCAAACAGGAGAATGAGGATCTGCAGTCACAGATTGATCAGCTGAATTCGCAGCTGAATGCCACGAAAGAAAATTATTCCGAGTATCAGGATCTGCTCGACCTGCTCGAGCTTTCCGAAAAATATCCGGATTACGAGATGACCGGAGCCCGCATCATCAGTAAAGATGCCGGCAACTGGTATACGACGTTTACGATTAACAAAGGAAGCCTGGACGGTCTCAAGAAAGATATGAATGTCATTGCCGACAACGGTCTTGTCGGTATTATCACCGACGTATATCCGACCACATCGATTGTCCGCAGTATCCTGGATGACCGCAGCAGCGTCAGCGGCATGATCGGCAAGAACTACGACAACTGCTACGTGGACGGCGATCTTACCTTGAAAGACAGTGGACAGCTGAAGGTGGATATGCTTTCGATCGATTCCTCTGCGCAGGAGGGCGATGAGGTTGTCACTTCCTATATCAGTGATAAATTCATGCCGGGTATTGTGATCGGCTATATTACCGACATCACACCGGATGACAACAATCTGACGTACAGTGCGAAACTGACGCCGGTTGTGGATTTCCAGCATCTTTCCAATGTGCTGGTTATCAAGGAACTGAAATCCGATCTGACCGGAAGCCAGCAGGAGCAGACAGGTTCTTCGGAGACAGAGACCGGCTCCGAAACGGAGACGGAGACAGAGACAGCTTCGGAGACAGAGACAGAATCCGGTTCGGAAGCGGAAAGCGGTGAATAAGCTTGAGCAGAAGAGTTAAGAAGATTATCGTTTATGCGATCATGATCGTTGTGCTGTATCTGCTGCAGAGTTCTTTCTTCATCCACCTCGAACTGGCGGGTGTTGTACCGAACCTGCTGATCATACTGACGGCGACGGCGGGAATCGTAAGCGGGAGCAGGGAAGGCTGTATAATCGGTTTTTTCTGCGGCCTTCTGATGGACCTGACCGGCGGCGGCATTGTCGGGATGTATGCACTTGGCTATCTGATCGCCGGCTATCTGGCCGGTATTGTCAACCGGTTCTTCTATAAGGAGGATATTACTTTTCCGATTCTGCTGGTTGCCGGGACCGATTTTTTCTACGGCCTGTACATGTATTTTTTCGGCTTCCTGACGCGGGGAAGAATGGAATTCGGGTTCTACCTGCTGCATATTATCCTCCCGGAAGTTGTATATACCGTCATTCTGGCACTTATTCTGTACAGACCGGTCATGCATATCGTACAGAGACAAAGCAGCAAAGGAAGTGAGGAGCGGATTGCGTAACAGACTGAGGAATTTCCTGAATATTTTCAGATCAAGGATCTTCATCTTTGGTCTGCTCTGCGCCGTTTTTATCGCAATTCTGGTTGTACGGCTGTTCAACCTGCAGATTGTAAACGGCGAGGACTATCTGAATTCCTTTACCTACCGGATTCAGAAGAATGTTGAGATTGAGGCTCCGCGCGGTACGATCTATGACCGCAACGGCGTGGCGCTCGCTTACAACAAGCTGTCCTATTCCGTCGTGATCGGAGACAGTCCGAGCCTGATCGACAACGATACGAGAAACAGCATGGTCATGAAGCTGATGGAGTATGCCGATGAGACAGGCGATGAACTGAAATATGATCTGCCTATGGAGCTTGACAGCAGCGGCAAGGTCATCTTCAATGCCGGTGAGTCTACCATCAATCAGTTCAAGAAGGATGTCTACAGTACGACCGAGCTGACAGATGAGCAGAAGAACGCGGATGCGCAGACGGTTTACGAGTATATGCGCAGCGACAAACTCTTCGATCTGGATGATTCCATCGACGACCAGACGGCGCTGCGGATTCTTTCGATCCGTTTTGACGTTTATCTGATGCGCTATGCGCAGTACCTGTCTGTCAGTGTGGCAGATGATATTTCCGACTCACTGGTAGCCAAGATCAAGGAAAACCAGGATTCGCTGCCCGGTGTATCGGTGGAGGAAGGCTATACGCGTGTCTACGAAGACAGCGAGATCTTTTCAAACATAACGGGCTATATCGGTCAGATCTCTGAAGATGAATATAATGAGAAGGTGGAAAGCGGCGATGATGGCTATACACTCAGTGACAAGATCGGAAAGACCGGTATAGAGCAGTACTGCGAAGATACTCTCAAAGGAGAAAACGGTTCGCAGGTTTATTACGTCAACAGTATGGGCAGCATCATCGAGCAGACAGACAAGGTCGATCCTGTTCCGGGCAATGATGTCTATCTGTCCATCGATGCGGAATACCAGAAAAATGTATATAAGAAGCTGGAAGCCCGTGTCGCCGGTCTCCTGCTTTACTATTACAGCGGTGCTTCCGACAGCGGTATGAACGAATACAGCATGTCTCCGAATGATGTTTATTTTGCACTGCTCGATAACAACGTCATCTCGATCGACCATCTGAGCGCCGATGACGCGACCGACCGGGAAAAGGCTTTCTGGCAGAAATTCAAGGATTATGAGGCGAAGAAGTTCCCGGATCTTGAGGAGCAGATGGATACGGAGCGGGAGTCGCTGTCCGAAGAGGATTCTGATTATATCGATATAGCCTGCACGATGCTGGAGGATGACAAGATCATCAATTCCACCTCGCTGGCAGACGATGAGACGCTCAGCAATGCATGGGAAGAGAAGACGATCAGTTTTCATCAGCTGATTCGCGACTGTGCGTCGAAGGGATACATCAACGTCGATAATCTGAACGTGGACAGCAGCTATGTGGATTCGGAAGAGATCTATTCAGCTGTTGTGAAATATCTTGAAGAAGAGCTTCCGCTTTCTCTGGATTTTGAGAAGACTATGTATCATCATATGCTGCTGAACGGCGATATATCCGGTGAGGAAATCTGCCTGCTTCTGTATGATCAGAACGTGCTCGATGATGACGGCGATGAAGATTACGAGGCACTGTCTTCCGGCAGCATGAGTGCATATACTTTCATGTACAACAAGATTTACAATCTTGAGATCACGCCGGCGCAGCTGGCGCTCGTACCGTGTTCCGGTTCGTTTGTCATGACGGATGTCGATACCGGCAAGGTGATTGCCCTCGTTTCCTATCCGTCCTATGATGCCAATAAGATTACGGATTCGGACTATTACAGCAGCCTGCTGAACAATAAATCGTCACCGCTTCTCAACCGGCCGACGCAGCAGAAGACGGCGCCGGGTTCCACCTACAAGCCGCTGGTATCCATAGCCGGCCTGGAGGAAGGCGTGATTACGGGCGATACCTATATTTACGATAACGTGGAATTCACTTACGTATCGCCTGCCGCATACTGCTGGAACAGAAACGGCCACGGTTCTCTCAATGTAGAGGGAGCGATCGAGTATTCGTGCAACTATTTCTTCTATTCAGTTGGCTTCATGCTCGGACAGAATTCTTCGGGCGTATATGACAGTGAGCTCGGTCTGGAGAAACTCCGTAAATATGCGACCATGTTCGGCCTGAATGAAGTGACAGGACTGGAGCTGCCGGAGAGTGAGCCGCAGATCTCGGATACCGATGCGGTGCGTTCCGCCATCGGGCAGGGCAGCAATAACTATACGCCGGCGCAGATATGCCGGTATTGTACGGCGATTGCCAACAGCGGCAATCTGTATCAGCTGTCTGTCCTGGATCACGTCGCGGATTCGTCGGGCAATGTAATTGATTCCTGCGATCCGGTTCTGACCGATAAGCTGGACATCAGCCAGGATTACTTTGATCTTGTCCATAATGGCATGTATCTCGTATGTCAGGGTGAGGTGCCGGAGCAGATGGGTAATCTGCCTGTTATACTGGCCGGAAAGTCCGGTTCTGCCCAGCAGTCTTATCAGTATCCTGACCATGGACTGTTTATGGGCTATGCACCTTATGATGATCCAGAGGTGGCTGCAACCGTTGTTATCCCGAACAGCGCGGGTTCGAAGAATGTGCTGGCGCTTTTCGCAGACCTCATGTGTGATTATTTCCATGTGGAGTATCCTTACAATTATGATGATTCAGGAAATGGTACACATGCGACGCTTGTTAGTGGAGGTGTTGTTTCGGACTGACAGAAAGGCCGTTTCAGAATATGATTTACAAAAGCAATAAGAATTTTCTGGCATTGCAGCGCGATCGCTATAATCTGCATATGTTCGACATACCGCTGCTGGCTGCCGTGCTGGCAGTCAGCGTGATCGGTGTCTATGTAATCAACAGTGCAACCGACGGCTATGCAGGCAGACAGGCTGCCGGCATTGTTGCCGGGCTGATTATTGCGGTATTTTTATCGCTGGTAGATTATAATTATATTGCAAAATTTGACCGTGTTCTGTATGCTATAAATATAGTGATGCTGATCGCCGTACTTCTGTTCGGCGTAGGCGCCAACGGCGCCCGCCGTTGGTTCTCAGTCGGGCCGCTGGGTGCTTTCCAGCCGTCCGAGCTGTCCAAGCTGTTCATGATCATTATATTTGCAAGTTTTATCAGCCGGTCGCGGGATAAGATGGGAAGCTTTAAGAATTTCCTGAAACTTCTCATTATATATATGATACCGGTAGGTCTGATCGTCGTTGAGCCTGACCTTTCCACATCCATCGTCTTTGTTTTTCTGTTTATTATCATGATGTTTGTAGGAGAGCTGGGCACGCGGATCATACTGTGGATCCTGGGCATATCGGTGCCGACGCTGGCTTTGTTTTTCTGGTATATACAGCAGCCGGGACAGAAACTCCTGCAGGGTTATCAGCTCAGCCGTGTTCTGAGCTTCCTGCACCCGCAGGATTATCTGCTGACGACATATTATCAGCAGTATAATTCCATCATGGCAATTGGCTCCGGCATGCTGACCGGTAAAGGTCTGAATAATAATACGATTACATCCGTCAAGGGCGGCGATTTTATTTCCGAGCCGCAGACTGACTTTATTTTTGCCGTACTGGGCGAAGAACTCGGTTTTGTGGGGTGCTGCATCGTGCTGGCACTTCTATTCCTGATTGTAATACGATGTCTGGTCATCGCGAAGAATGCCAGCAACGGTACTGGCAGACTGATTGCAGTCGGTGTTGCGGCAGTGATTATTTTCCAGACATTTGTCAATGTAGGCGTTGCAACCGGCATTATTCCGAATACAGGACTTACACTTCCGTTTGTAAGCTATGGTCTCAGCTCGCTGCTGTCCAATTACATGATGATAGGACTTGTCCTGAATGTCGGCCTGCAAAGGAACAGGAGGTAGTGGAAATCAATGAATATAGGATTAGTTGCGCACGACTCAAAGAAAATTCTGATGCGGAATTTCTGTGTGGCGTACAGAAGCATCCTCAGCAAGAATGAGTTGTATGCAACAGGCACCACGGGAAGACTGATTGAAGAAGTCACAAATCTGAATATTCACAAGTTTCTGGCCGGACATCTCGGAGGAGAGCAGCAGATCGGTGCTCAGATAGAGAACAACAATATCGATCTGATGATTTTCCTGCGGGATCCGTACTCGACCAATAAGAATGAACCCAATACCCGTAAGATACTGAATCTTTGTGATACACATAACATTCCGATCGCCACAAATGTGGCCACGGCAGAGCTGCTGATCCGGGCGCTCGACCGCGGAGATCTGGAATGGAGAGAATTTTACAAATAAGGTGATCGGATGAAAGCAGTCAGAAAGCTGGCTGCAGTCTGTATCTGCTCGGCATTGCTGCTGACAGGCTGCGGTCAGGGAGAGAAATTTCTGAAACCCTATGCACAGGCGTCCTCGGATGAGGTCAGCACAGCAGATATGCTGGATGCAGATGCGTTTAAGGGATTCGCGGAAGATTTAGGCGTAGTGTCCGTCAGCGACAGCGAGAATGGCGTCGGCGGCAGTGTTCTTGATGATATTAACGGCAATGAGGTATTCCTGACCGGTACGGATGACGGAGAAGTCATCTGTGCAAGCAATGTGTTTGAGGAAGTTGCGCCGGCCAGCACGACAAAGCTGATGACAGCGCTGTGTGCACTCAAGTCCGGTATCGACTTCGATACCGAGGTCACGATGGGTGATGAAGTCACCATCAGCGATCCGGACGCACAGCTGTGCGGTTTCCAGAGCGGTGACAAAGCGACATTCGGCACGCTGCTCAATGCGATGCTTGTCTATTCCGGCAATGATGCGGCAAATGCCATCGCGGTGGCCGTGGCGGGCGATCTCGATTCATTCTGTGATCAGATGAATGAGGAAGCAGCGAAGATCGGTGCGACGCATTCCCATTTTCTGTCGCCGAACGGATTGGATATGGATGGCCATTATTCAACGGCCTACGATATGTATCTGATTCTGCAGGCGTGTCTTCAGTACGACTCTTTCAAAGAGATCATCCAGCAGGGCGAGTACACCGGTACCTACACGCGGGGCGATCTGACGATGAAGACAACCTGGGAAGCAACGGATGAATATCTGTCCGGTGAAGCCGAGGAGCCGTCAGGCATCAAGGTGTTCGGCGGTAAGACGGGTTCCACAGATAATGCCGGCAAGTGTCTTGTTCTCTATGCAGAGGATACCGATGAAAACGGCTATATCGCCGTGATCATGGGATCGGAGAATTCGAGTACGCTTTATAAGAGCATGACGAAACTGCTCTCAGCGATCAACTCGAACGACACGGGTTCTTCCTCGTCGGGCGCCAAAGAGACCTCTTCGTCATCTGATTCATCGGAACAGGAGACCTCTTCTTCGTCCGGCTCATCAGAACAGGAGACGGAATCTGAATGACGGCATACCGCAGACGGGGCCGGCAATAGCATAAAAGGCATTGTATTTTTAAGCTGTTTATCTTATAATAATATTAGCTGATAAAACGGCATATTTATTAATATGAATTTAACTCAGGAGGAAAATCGTCATGGTTCAGATAATTTCAGGAGCAAAAGGCAAAGGAAAAACGAAATTTCTCATTCAGAAAGCGAACGACGCAGTTAAGGCAGCAGAAGGCAATATCGTATATCTCGATAAGAACAGCAAGCACATGTATGAGCTGAGCAATAAGATCAGACTGATCAATGTTGGAGAATATCCGATTGATACATATGATACTTTTATTGGCTTTCTTTGCGGTCTTATCTCACAGGATAACGACCTGCAGATGATGTTCCTGGACAGTTTTCTTACGATTTCCAAAGTATCTGAAGATTACATCGGATATGTGCTGAACAAGATCAATGAGATTTCACATAAGTACAGTGTGGATTTCACGATCAGCATTTCCATCGATGCTGATGCAATTCCGGATGAATTCAAGAAGGATATTATTATTTCTTTATAATAAATCGGATAAGTTATACCGTTACCAGACCGCATTACGGTGAGAAGATCATTGTGATGCGGTCTTGTATTAATATTAAGTGCCGACAGCCGGAATGGGTCCGGTTTCCGGCATGAAAGGTACGAAGACGGACAGAAAATTCATTGGAGCATTGCATGAGTGATACGAACAACGGGACACGAAAGAAAAAACGTTTTCCGCTGAAGATCAATGTCGGCCTAGTCGTCTATACGGTGATCGCGCTGTATCTGGTAATCAACCTGATTCTGTATGTCACGCGGGATCACATTTCTTTCAGCGAAGTCGAGTACGGCCGGATTGAGGACAGCGATACTTTCACGGGACTGGCGCTTCGGTCGGACAGCGTTGTCTATGCATCCGAAGATGGCTATGTCAGCTACTATGTAAATGACAGTGAGCGCGCGGCCAAGGGCGGGAATGTCTGTATGCTGGCACAAAACGGCAGCAGTTCTGACAGCACCGATATCGCTTCTTCCATGACCAGCAGTGACTACAGTGACATTCAGGACCAGGTCAGCAATTTCAATACACGCTACAGTGAGAGCGACTATAAGACAGTCAGTTCGCTGCACTATCAGGTCGGCAACATCTACAGCCGCATAGTGAGCCGTTCCAATATCGACTCGCTGGAGAGCAGTCATACGGATAATTCTTCTTATTCGATCATGAAGGCCGCACAGGCGGGCATTATCAGTTATACGATTGACGGCCTCGAGGGGACGGCACAGTCCGATGTGACGGCGGATCTGGTATCCGGCTCGGCAGAGGAACAGCGTCTGGCAGCAGGTTCTTATGTGAAAGCCGGCGAGCCGGTATATAAGATCATCACAGACGATACCTGGCAGATTGTCATTCAGCCGGATGAAGATCAGCTGGCGCGTTTTGAAGACACGGATACAGTCAATGTCACCTTTAACCGGGACGGCGTTGAGACGGAAGCGAAAGCAGACATTTTCAGCAGCGGCGGAACGGATTTCGTGAGCCTGACATTTTCCAATTATCTTGTGCGCTATTGTGACGAGCGCTATCTGGACATCACGGCCAACTGGGGTGACTACGAAGGCCTGAAGATCCCGGAATCCTCGGTTGTCACCAAGGATTTTCTGAAGATCCCGGCAGACTTTCTGGTTACGAATGACAATACGCAGGAAACCGGACTGGAAGCGGGCAGCGCCGATCAGCCGGTACTAATCAAACCGTCCATTTACAGATTGACCGGTGACGAGGATTATATCTATGTTGACCCGAATGACAGCGCACTGGAAGGATACAGCCAGATCATCAATGCGGAAGACGGCAGCACGTACGGATTCACGGATCTGACGGCACCGCTTGAGGGAGTCTACTGCATCAACAGCGGATACACGCAGTTCCGCATTGTGGAAATTCTTTACAAGTATGGGGATTATTGTATAATAAATGAAAATACAGCGAACGGCATTTCTCTGTATGACCGCATTGTCCTGGATGGCAGCAGCGTCTCTGAAGGACAGGTTATTGCCCACTGAGACAGATACGCTCTGCGGCAAATTTCATGCTTAACAATGGACAACGGCAGGGAAACAGGGTAAAATATAAAAGACAGGCATCTGTCTGAATGAAGTGATGTGACCTCGTGTCGCTGATTAGTAATATAAGGAGAACGAGAATGGCAGAAGGTGGCAGATTCGGCAAAATTATGGATTTCTTTCGTCTGGACACAGACGAGGATTTCGATGATGATGGATTCGAAGAAGAATTTGATGACGATGATATAGAAGATATCGAAGACATCGATGATGATGAGCCGGAAGAGAGACCGAAGAAGAAGACGCAGCGTTCCGTGCGCAGTGAGAGCAAGGCACGCAGCAGCGAGGGCAGAACGGAAGCCCGCGATAGATCAGCGCGGAGCAGAACCGGCTCAGCCGATGACAGTGCGGAGGAGAAGAACAGAAAATCCAATATTGTATCCATGCGGTCTTCTTATTATTCAGATATGGAGCTTACAGTCTTCAAGCCGACTAGGTTTGAGGACTCCGAGGATATTTCCGATGCCATTCTGCAGGGCAAGGCGGTTGTGATCAATTTCAACGGCATTGCCGCGACAGAGGCACAGAGAATTACCGATTTTGTCGGCGGAACCTGCTATTCCATTGATGGGGATATCAAGACCATTGATGCGAATATCATAGCCGTAGTACCGAAGGATATCAGGATCACAGGTGATGTTGAAGAAGTATTTTCCGCTCTCGAGGGGGCAGTCAGCAGCGGAACGGATACGCTTGGTTCTGACGGCGGCGGCTATACCAGGTAACAGCCTGTCCTGATCAGGAGGCTTTACCGGCCGATATCAATTACAATCACGGAGGTGGCTTACTATGTACACACCTGTTGAAATTCAGGGCAAAACCTTTAAGGGAAGCGGCATGGGCTATTCCAAAACCGATGTGGATACCTTTGTCGCCGATATCGCGAAGGATTACCAGCAGCTTTATGAAGAAAATGTTTCCCTCAAGGAACAGGTCAATAATCTGAACGCAAGTCTTGCACACTACAAGGATATTGAGAAATCCCTGCAGAAGGCGCTCGTGCTTGCCGAGACGACGGCGGAAGAGACGGTTGCCAGCGCTCATAAAAACGCTGTTGTGATCGAGCAGGAGGCCGTGCTCAAGGCACAGTCCATTGTGGCAGATGCCAAGGTGGAGCTTGAGAAGATCATGACACAGTCCGAGGACCTCATGAAGCAGTATGAGAATTACAGAGCGCAGTATAAGGCACTGGCGAAGGCGCAGATCGATGTGCTCGAATCCGACGCTTTTGCTTTTAAACCGATGAAGTCGATGGAAGCGCTCGAGGGACTTGAGAAAGATGCAGAAGAACATGTCGACGAGCTGCAGGCCGGCACGGTCAGCGAGCCGGTACCGGATGCAGAAGAGACCGGCGATGATGTTCAGGCTGAGAAGGAGGAAGATTTCGACGAGGAACTCAGCGGTGAGGACTCGATTATCAAGGAATTTTCCGAAATATTTGATGATGATAAGGAAACAGCAGGAGATACACCTGAGGATGACTGATTATCCGCAACTCTGCGTTTCGGCAACGGTTTTCCTATCCGTCAGGAATAAGCGCAGTGTTTCAGACACTGCGCTTTTACTGACTTCAGGCATACACAGACAGGCAACAGGAGACATGATATGAATACGATCACGGTTCATAATGAAGGAAAGGAAATTTACAGAATTTTGCTGACAGAGAATTTCAGCAGCCTTGCGCAGGCGGCAGGTGACGCCGGCATGAGCGGCTGCAGACTCTGTATCGTAAGTGATGCCAATACGGCTCCGTTATATCTGGATGAGGTCAGCCAGCTGTTTAAGTCGGCAGGCTATAAGGTATATACGTTTGTATTTCCGGCTGGCGAACAGAATAAGAATCTGAATGTGGTGATGGATCTGTACGAACAGCTTGTACTGAATCATTTTGAGCGCGGCGACGTACTTGTGGCACTGGGCGGCGGCGTGGTCGGCGATCTGACCGGTTTCGCGGCGGCGACATTTCTGCGCGGCATCCGTTTCATACAGGTGCCGACGACACTTCTGTCACAGGTTGACAGCAGCATCGGCGGGAAGACCGGTGTGGATTTCCGCGCCTACAAGAATATGGTCGGTGCTTTCCATATGCCGTCTCTTGTCTACAGCAGTGTAGCAACGCTGCAGACGCTTCCTGAGCGGATTTACCGCGAAGGAATGGGAGAAATCATAAAGCACGGTCTGATCCGCGACAGGGCCTATTATGAGCTTCTGAAGGAGAAATACGAGGATGTGCTGCGCCGTGATCCGGATACGATGCTGTCGATCATCAGCCGCAGCTGTCAGATCAAACGGGAAGTGGTTGAGAATGACCCGCATGAGAAGAACATCCGTGCGCTTCTGAATTTCGGCCATACAATCGGCCACGCCGTAGAGAAACTGATGAGTTTTAAAATGTATCACGGTGAATGTGTGGCCGTCGGCATGGCTGCCGCGTCATGGCTTTCTTTCAAACGCGGTATGATCAGCGAGGAGGATTATCAGGACATCATCGATACAATCCGCAGCTATGACCTGCCGGTTGCCGTGCACGGTCTGTACGCAGAAGATATCCTGAGGACGACGAAGTCCGATAAGAAAGTGGAAAACGGTCATGTGAAGTTCATCCTGCTGGAAGGCATCGGCAATGCCGTTGTCTGCCATGATGTGACCGATGAAGAGATACTGGCTGCGGCCGGGGAGATTCTGCATTGAAACCGGGCGCAAGGTATATAAAGGCTCTGCTGGCCGTGCTTGTGCTGATCGCGGCCGACCAGCTGACTAAACATCTGGCGGTTGTTTACCTGAAGGGAAAGAGCAGCGTCTATCTGATTAAAGACGCGCTGTGCTTCCGGTATCTGGAAAACAACGGCTCGGCATTCAGTCTGATGCAGGGTAAGCAGAGTTTTCTGATTTTGTTTACGATCGCGGTCCTGGCTGTGCTCGTATGGCTGTATCTGAAAGTGCCGGATACGCGCCGGATGCGGCCGCTGCGTGTCGTGCTGGTTATGATATGCGCCGGTGCGGCCGGCAATTTCATTGACCGTGTCAGTCAGGGATATGTGGTGGATTTCATCTATTTTGAACTGATCAATTTTCCGGTTTTCAATGTGGCCGACATTTTTGTGACAGTCGGCGCCGCCTTGCTGGTGGTGCTTATCCTTTTTTACTACAAAGACAGTGATTTCGACTTTCTGAGCCGCAGGCAGCAGAAGGCGGACAGGTGATTATGAATTCCTACGAGTTTTTTATCGACGACGAAGAGGCAGGAGAGCGGATCGACAAATATCTAGCCTCGCTGCTGCCGGATTATTCCCGTTCGTATATTCAGAAAATGATTGCCGACGGCAATGTGCAGGCGGACGGGCGTTCGCTGAAGGCCAATTACCGGATCCGGACGGGCGACCATCTGACAGTTGCCGCTGCGGACCCCGTGATCCCTGAGATCGTGCCGGAGAATATACCGCTGGACATTCTGTACGAGGACAGTGATATTCTGGTCGTCAATAAGCCGCGCGGCATGGTCGTGCATCCGGCGCCCGGCCATTATTCGGGAACGCTCGTCAATGCCGTCATGTATCACTGCCGCGATGATCTTTCGACGATCAACGGCGTGCTGCGTCCGGGTATCGTGCATCGGATTGATAAGGACACGACAGGTGTTCTCGTCGTCTGCAAAAATGATATCGCCCATCGCAAGATAGCAGAGCAGCTCAGCGTGCACAGCATCACGCGCCGTTACCGTGCTCTTGTATACAATAACATCAAAGAAGATACGGGAACGGTGGATGCGCCGATCGGCCGCATGCCGAATGACCGCAAGAAGATGGGCATCAATTACAAGAACGGCCGCAATGCGGTGACACATTACCGCGTTCTGGAGCGGTTCGGCCGCTATACGTATATTGAGTGTCAGCTGGAGACAGGGCGGACGCACCAGATCCGCGTCCATATGACTTCCATCGGGCACCCTCTTATCGGGGATACCGTTTACGGCCCGTCCAAGGATCCGTTTCACCTTGGCGGACAGGCACTGCATGCCATGGTTCTCGGATTCATACATCCGACTTCCGGCGAATATGTCGAATTTCAGGCACCTCTGCCGGAATATTTTCAGAAGCTGCTGCAGCGGTTTGAAAAGGAGGTATGAGCAGTGGAGTATAAATCTGTTCTGATCAAAGATACGACGCGGGAAGAGCGTATCCGCATTGTAAACCGTTCGCTGAATGTCTGCGGTACGGAATGCAGTTCCTGCAATGGATGCGGCAATATCGGCGGCGGCCTTGCGGAAAATATTTACAAGCCGTACATTGACGGTGAGAAGGAACTGCGCGAAATCAATGCGGAGTACAATCATGGTTTTGTGCATGGCTGACAGGCATTAATGACTGTCAGCGTTGGCAGAGCAGTTTACGGATTGCAGAAAACAGCCGCACAGAGAAAACGATTAACGCTTTCTCTGTGCGGCTGTTTGCATTCTGCGGCGAAACGGTCATCTGTTCAGCTGCGAAGGCTGCAGGGCATTCTATTGCGCAATCCTGGATTGGTTCCGCCGCAAAAGCTGCCGATCAGAAAACGGCTTTTTACGGATGCTGGTCCATGCCGCAGGCGCTTGCCTGCTCATTGAGGCAGCGGTCGTTGTATACGGCTTCATAAAAGCGATAGCCGCCGGCAAAATTATAGCATTCATATCCGCAGCCTGTCAGAATCCTGTATGCGATATAGCTGCGCAGGCCGCTCTGACAGATCAGATAAACCGGTTTGCCGGTTTCGATTTCCTTTATTCTGGAGCGCAGGTCGTCAACCGGGATATTGATGAATCCATCGACATGTCCGGCTGCATATTCTTCAGGGGTCCGTGTGTCCAGAAGCACAGCGCTGCCGTCGCGCGGCAGTGAATCTGCATCTTCGGCATACCACTGTCTGACGATTCCCTTTGCCAGGTTATCAATGATAAAGCCGGCCATATTGATCGGATCCTTGGCAGAAGAGTACGGCGGAGCATAAGCCAGATCGAGATCCTTTAGATCCGTCGCCTTCATGCCGCAGCGGATGGCGGCTGCCAGGACGTCAATACGCTTGTCGACGCCGTCGTAGCCGATAATCTGTGCACCGAGCAGACGGTACGTCTCCTTCTCGAAAACCACCTTCATGGTCATGAGCCTGCTGCCTGGATAATAGCCGGCATGTGCCGACGGGGACAGAATCACCTTATCCGTCTTCAGACCGGCTTTGGCGGCAGCTGTCTCGTTGATCCCCGTTGCGGCAGCAGTCAGACCGAAAATCTGCAGAATCGAGCTTCCCTGGCTGCCCTTATAATGGCTGTCGCCGCCGCAGATATTATCCGCCGCGATGCGTCCCTGTTTATTTGCCGGACCGGCAAGTGCGATCACCGTATCTTCACCGGTTACAAAATGCTTTACCTGAACGGCATCGCCGACAGCATAGATATCCGGGTCTGAAGTTTCCATTCTATCATTGACGGCGATCGATCCTTTCACGCCGAGAGCAAGGCCCGCATCCCGGGCAAGTTTGCTGTCTGGGGAGACGCCGATGGCCATGATGACCATGTCTGCATGCAGCGGCTGCGCGTCTCTGAGCAGGACGTCGATGCCGCCATCTCTTTCCTCAAAGCCTTCCACAGACCGGCCGAGAGCAAGATGCACACCGTGCCGGCGCATCTCTGCGTGAATCAGAGAGGCCATGTCGGCGTCAAAAGGCGGCATCAGCTGTTTCGGACGCTGCACGATCGTGACGTCCATACCCAGTTTCCGAAGGTTTTCCCCGACCTCAAGACTGATAAAGCCGCCGCCGGCCAGAACAGCCGATTTCGGGTGATTGCGGTCTATGTAAGACCGTATATGCAGCGTATCTTCTACAGTTCTCAGTGTGAAAAGCTTATCGGTGCCGGATCCCGGAAGACGCGGATGATTCGGCACAGCCCCCGGCGAGAGAAGCAGCTTGTCGTAGGATTCGGTAAATTCTTCGCCGGTTTTACAATTGCGCACGGTTACCGTTTTCTCTGTCCGGTGAATGGCAGTCACTTCATGGTGCACATGAACCTGTATGCGGAATCTGCGCTGGAAATTTTCCGGCGTCTGCAGCGTCAGGTCTCTCTGATCGCTGATCACGCCGCCGATATAATAGGGCAGTCCGCAGTTGGCATAGCTGACATATCCGGAACGTTCAAAAATAATGATCTCCGCCTGTTCGTCAAGACGGCGGATTCTGGCTGCGGCGGTGGCTCCGCCGGCTACGCCTCCGACAATTACAACTTTCATCGCTGGTCACTTCTCCTTTCCAGGCGGAGATTCCGCCGAGTCTGCATTGTCTGCTGCTGAATTGCTGAAAATAAAAACAGGAAATTCCGTTAATCCTTCCGCAGTTTCACCACATCAGCCGCAAGCTTTCTCCGGTTTTCATCAATAGCGGCATAATGTTTCCGCGTTGTGTTGACATCCTTGTGGCCGAGTGCATCCGCAACCAGATAAATGTCACCGGTTTCGTTGTAGAGTTCTGTGCCGTACGTGCTGCGGAGCTTATGCGGCGTGATCTTCTTGACCGTCGTCACGAGGCTCGCGTATTTCTTTACCAGACGTTCGACCGAACGCGGTGTGATTCTGGTCCTGTTGAGTGACAGAAACAGGGCTTTTTCGTGGCCTTCACGCGGGTTAGCCGTCTTGCGGGGGCCTTCCATGTAGGCTTTCAGCGCCTCCTCAACTTCGTCACCGAAATAGACCAGTGCTTCGTTGCCGCCTTTGCGGATGACGCGGACGGCATCCATATTGAAGTCCACATCGGACAGGTCGAGGCCGACACATTCGGAGACACGGATGCCGGTCCCCAGCAGCAATGTCAGAATTGCCATATCACGAACACGCGTTCGCTCATGCATAACGAGCTGACGGCCGGAGAGCTGGTCGCCGGTTTCGGCTTCATCCAGAAACCGGACGACCTCATCCGGTTCCAGGCGGATGATATTTTTCTGTTTTATTTTCGGTACATCAACCATACGGCACGGATTGGACTTCAGAAGTCCCTTTTTGCAGTAATAATCATAGAATGAAGTCAGGGACGACAGCTTGCGCGCCTTGCCTTCCTCATGATTGGTATAGTGATGGCCGTCCTTGTCATAGGATTCGAGAAATGAAAGATATTCCTCGATGTCCATCGGTGTGATTTTCTCCATGACATCAATCGGGAGTTCCCGGATATCCTTGTCTGCAAAGTAAGGATTTTCCCTCGTCAGGAAATAAAAAAACACGCCGAGGTCATATGCGTAATTCTTACGCGTATTTGTGCTTTTGCGGATTTCCAGTGAACGGAAATATTCATAACAGAATTTCGGGAGCGTCTTCAGGTGCTCACGGATTTTCTCGATATTTTTCTGATCTGTCTGTTCCTTATAAGACATGTCTGCCATATAAAAACCTCCCTGATCCAATATGCCGGGAAGTCCGTCTGAAGGGCTCCTGGTAAGTACATTATACGTGATAACGCTTTGAAAAGCAATAAGATGTCGTAAAATAATGATTTTGCGACACGATAGATATCTGCCATAATACCGCCCTGCGGGTCATTTCTGCGGAATATTTTGTATTTCCCGGAAGATCTCAAGGCTTGTTTTATATTCCTGAATCAGATGATAAAATGTTCCCTTCTTTAGTCCGCAGCTTTTCATGAAATAAGAAGCTGTGATATTGCCGGCTGTCCATTCGGCAAAAAGATCTTCCCAGTTATCCGGATAATGAATGCGCGGGCGGCCGCCTTTACCGGTATGTGCCTGGCCGAATGCCGTGCGGTCCGGAAAAAGGTTCAGCGCATCGGTGATGCCCAGCAAAGCCGCCGCATTGGCTGTATGGTCTGCAGCTGCCAGCGTGGATGGGCAATCCATGATCTTCGTGAGAAAATTCTGACGGCTGAGCCAGATCAGCTCGCGTGCGGCCTCGCCAGGTGTATCGCCGGCCGCCTGCAGAGATGTCAGGTACAGATATCCATGGCTGCCTTCAATTTCCTTCTTCATCGCGTGCCAGGCAATACGGCTGTCCGGCAGGTCCGTGTAGATGGTACAGGTGCTGCAGGGAATATTGCGCAGCTTGCCTATATTGTCTGTGATGGCCTCAATATCTTCACTTTGCTTCCGATAAATCCATATACCGTACATATGCGCCTCCTGCAATCCGGCTGAAAAAGACATTTTCTCAGGCGTTCAAAATTAATGAGATGTTTTTGAACAACTATACAATACCATAGTCCAAAAATACAGTCAAGTTTATAGACACTGCAAAATGACGCATATAATACGCAAAATTCTGCTCTGCCGCGCTCTCTGGCGCCCCGAAAGGCTGGGTCTGCGGGACTGGAAAGGCTGGGTCTGCGGGACTGGAAAGGCTGGGTCTGCGGGACTGTCATACGGTAGGCCTGCAAAAAACAAGCTCACACACCGTCTGAGCGGCTATATAAGAGAACCTGAACGCATTTCCCTGGCCCTGATACGGTCACGGAAATGCCTCGATACAGTCACGGAAATGCCCCGATATAGTCACGGAAAACCGGCAAAAAATCACCTTATTTTTTAAAGAAGAATCAGACACCGCCCCGCGCGCAGACCAGGTGTAGCGCAATTCCGCTTCCGGTAAGCTGACCCCGGTATTATCATTCCGCTGCCGGCATGATGGGTAAAGCCCATATAATGGTGTAAATTCGAAAAATTGAAAAGAGCCAACGGCTCAGCCTTTAGGTATAATGGTAATCACGACATCAACATAATACCGAAAGGAGAACACGGTGGCTCAACTCAATAT
>Ga0256404_1006626_pt1 | contig 18968 bp, 14 predicted proteins | sample RumenRJG_01DNA_FD_185990 | JGI IMG/M metagenome (GOLD analysis project Ga0256404, IMG submission 185990) | Bovine rumen microbial communities from Lethbridge, Alberta, Canada - RJG_01 | ecosystem: Host-associated > Mammals > Digestive system > Stomach > Rumen | place: Canada: Alberta | collected...
CAGGACTGTTTGAAATTCACCCCTTGCCGAGCGCGCGAAGCGTCAGGGTATTCCGCCGTCTGCGGACGGCGGCAAGGGCTCTGCCCTTGACCCGCCAGCCTTTTTTACGAGAAAAGGCTGGACCTAAAAACCTGTCTTGTCTTTGGCAAGCCCTTATAGGTCGTTCAGACCCCGGCAAACTCTGCTTTGTCTTGCTAATTACACAAAAACGGGCTGTAAGCATACAGTCCGTTTTTTTGTACTAATATTTCTTATACACCACACACGATATCGCAGGGCAGCATACGCTTCCACTCACCTGTTCATCGCGCGAGCCGCCGTCCTCGTCACAGCAAAGCTGCCAGCTTCCGTGCGGCAGATTGAAATGTCTGTCCTCGTCATAAGGGTTTAGCGCCACAACAAAGCTGTCCGACTGGTCAAACAGGCTGAAAATGATAAAATTATCATCGTTCTTTCGCCAGAACGACAGCTTCTGCTCGACCTCCCACTTCATCGACATCCTGAAAAGCGTGCTTGACTTTCGCAGCGCGATAAGCGCCTTGTAGTAGCGAAACACCTCAAAATACTTCGCTTTCCTGTCCCAGCGTATCGCGTTTGTGTAGTCAGGCGAGTTGTAGCTGTTCTCCTCGAAGATGTTCACATCATCAGGCTCTTCGCCCTCTTTGAGTATCCTCGGCTTTGTGCGCAGAAAATCCTGTCCCAGCTGCAAAAACGGCACCCCCTGCGACAGAATAACTATCGCCGCAGAAAGCTTGTCCATCTTTATCCGCGTCTGCTCGCTGTCATTTTTTGCAGATATGCACAGCTTGTCCCAGAGCGTGTTGTTGTCGTGCGCCTCGCAGTAGTTTATCGTCTGCGTCGGCTCAAAAGCCCAGCAAGCCTCGCGCGCATCATGCAGCTCGTGGTGGGGCACCGAGCCCGCAATTCCACGCTTCAGCGTAGCCACCGCGTTTCTGTTGCCGCTGACGAATCCCTTGTCATAGGGATTTAACGTACCGCCCTTTACCGAATCGCGAATGTTGTCGTTAAAAAGTCCCACCCTGCCGAATTGGTAGGAGTTCCACTTGTACGCCAGCTTGTCCGCGTGCATAGGCGATTCGCCGCCCGTCCAGCCCTCGCCGTACATCAGCAGCTGCGGGTCGAGCTTATCGAGCTCATCGCGTATAGCGTTGACCGTCTCGATATCGTGCAGCGCCATAAGGTCGAACCTGAATCCGTCGATATGATATTCCCTGACCCAGAATTTCAGCGAGTCGATAATGAACTTTCGCATCATCGCCCTCTCCGAAGCCGTCTCGTTGCCGCACCCCGAGCCGTTTGTGAACTTGCCGTTGCGGTGCCTGTGATAGTAGTACGGGAAAGAGCGCTCAAACGCCGATTCCTCCGTGTAATATGTATGATTGTACACAACGTCCATTATCACGCCGATACCGTTTTTGTGCAGCGCCATGACCATCTGCTTGAACTCTCTCACGCGGCACTTTGGGTCAGTCGGGTCGGTCGAGTACGAGCCCTCAAGGCAGTTGTAATTCTTCGGGTCATATCCCCAGTTGTACTGTGCCTTTTCGGGATGTGCCTCGTCAACAGTCGCATAGTCCTCAACAGGCAGCAGCTGAACGTGCGTTATGCCCAGCTCCTTCAGGTGTTCAAGACAGGTGCCTACGCCCTCGCACTTTGTATTCGGTCTGCACATCGCAAGGAACTTGCCTCTGTGCTGCGGCGCAACTCCCGATGATTTGTCTATCGAAAGATCCCTGATGTGGCACTCGTATATCACCGCATCGCACGCATTCGTGCAAACAGGTCTTTTGTCGTTCTCCCAGCCCTTTGGGTCGGTTGTCGAAAAATCCACCACCGCGCCCCTGTCGCCGTTCACACCGCACGACTTTGCATAAATGTCGATCGTCTCGGGCAGCCTCTTGTGATTGTACTCAAACGATAAGGTGTAAAATTCACCGTCGCAGTTCCTGAAAAGCTCAACGTACCATACGCCCTTGTCAAGCTTCTCCATCGGCAGCGTCTCAATGAGGTTGTCCCCCTGCCCGTCAAGGTACAGGTTCAGATAAACGCAGCTTGCCATAGGAGCCCACGCCTTGAAAACCGTGCTGTCCTCGTGTATCACAGCACCGAGGTCATCGCCGTCGTAAAAATACTGCTGGTCTATCCAATTGTAATTAAGCTTATACAACAGCGTTTCCCTCCTTTACAGTCAATTGAGGGTGAACCTTGCAGTCCCCCTCAATAAGATCGCGTGTTTTCGTTACTTCTTATAACCGATAGCCTCACCCTGCTTGAGCTTTGTCTCATAGCCCTCACGGGTGTTGCGCAAAAGGTCACCGCACAGCTCGACCTTGTCCCTTTCAAGCAGCATCACGATAGTCGAGCCGCCGAACTCGAAGTACCCCTTTTCCTCACCGCGCAGAACTGTCCTCCTGCCGTAAGGGTGAGCGTTTGTTATCCTGCCCACAAGCAGCGCACCGACCTCCATCTGAATGATGTCGCCAAACTGCTGCGTTCTGATAAGGCAGTATTTTCTCGAATTTTCCTTGTAAACAGGCACATACTCGTTCACCACAGGGTTGACAGTGCTGAGCACGCCCTTTATCGACCTGTCGTGGCTCTTAACGCCCGTAGCCGCGTAGCAGTATCTGTGGTAATCATCGGGCGAGAGCCTTATGATCACCGCATAGCCGTTTTCAAAACGCTTTGCGAGCTTTTTGTCACGCAAAAGGCTGCGCACGCTGTATACCGAGTTTTTGATAACAAAGCCGTTCACCTTATCTATCTCGTAAGCCGTCACCTTTCCGTCAGACGGCGAGATCAGCACATTCTTATCCTTCGGCAGCGGTCTGCCGTCCTTTTTCACCTTCCTTGTGAAAAAGTCATTGAACGAGCCGTATGCCTTTGGCTCGTAGTCCGAAAGGTCTATATCGTTTTTCTCAACAAAGTCCGAAACAAAGCTTGCCGAAAGCTTTGAATCCATTACTGCACCCGCTATCTTTGAAAACACGGGGATACCCAGCACCCGCAGAAAAGCCCTGCAAAAGTAGCTGTCATACATTCTTTGCAGCAGTCTGTCCTGCGAGGTAGTCTGTTCAAATTCTTCTCCCTGTCTGTTGCGGTATTTCATAGACCTCTCCCCCTTAAACTCGGTTTAGTGTGACGGTGCGAACTTCCAAAGTCCCAGTATTACCAGCGCCGCGAGCGTGAACATCAGGAAAATGCTCTTTGCCGACAGCTTCTTGACCTTTATGTCAAGCACGAAAAGCAGCGCAAGTGCGAGCATAAAACCCTGGAACACATACGGATACGCCTCATCGGGAATATTCTTTTTTGCAAGGAACAAAAGCGGCAGAATGATAGATGATGTGGTTATCGGCAGACCCTGATACTCTTTTCTGTTCTCCGCCGTGGTTTTCTGCCTTTCCTCCTCCATAACGTTGAAATAGCCGAGCCTGATAAGACCGCACAGCACTATAAGCACCGCCGAAACAAGACCAAGCCCGTAGTTGAAGCCCATCTTGTAGCCGATGCACGCAGGCAGCACGCCGAATGCCACAAGGTCGCACAGCGAGTCTATCTGTATGCCGAACAGCTTTTCCTGATCCGTCCTGTCCTTTTTATGCCTTGCCACCTTGCCGTCAAACAGGTCACAAATGCCCGATATAAGCAGGCAAAGTATAGCGATGCGCTCGCGTCCTTCAAACGTCTGCGTAATACCCACCACAGCCGAGCATAAGCTCATATATGTAAGTATTACCGTGTAGTTGTAAAAACCTATCATTTCCTCACCTTATTCCCTTGTTTCATTTATCCTTATCCGACTTTGGTATCTGCGCGACAGTCGCCTCTTCAAGCTCCTGCGTCTGCTTTTCCTTGTCGGTATCCTTGCCGTACTTTTTGATGTTCAGAAGGTGCGTGAAAAGTGTAACAAGACCGCCGATGATTATCACCGCATAGAAGCTGAGTCCTCTGTTGAGCAGTATCGCAGGGCTTATAAGCTCGATAGCGAAGATCCCCTCAAAGAACTTGATAAAGCAAGCCTCCGTGATGCCCGCCGCACCCGGCAAAGGCAGCATCTCAACAGCTATGCCTATTATCACCTGCAAAGCGACTATCTGCATAAAGCTGTGCCCGTGCAGACCGTATGCCTTGTAGACTATCCACGTCAGCATAAACAGGGCAAGCCTTTGCAGCACCGTAAAAAATGTTATCGTAAACAGCGATCTGAGGTTGTCCCTTATGTACGTTGATGCCTTAACGTAGTTGTCAAAAATCCTTGTCAGCCTTGCTATCATCTTCTCTGATTTATTTGCGTGTATTATGTGCAGGCGCACCAGCAGGTTTATCGCCTTTATGCCCATCTTCCTTGACCACAGCGGTTTAAGGCATACCACCAGCAAAAGTGCGATGTAGGCGATATTCAGCACAAAGCCGAGGTACACCAGCCATATGTAGTCGCCAACGTGGCGCACCACAAAGCCGTGGTAGAAGATGTAGAAGAAAAGCCCCATCAGCACAAGTACCGCCTTGTACACCACCGCTATGACCAGCATTATCAGCGACGAGTATCCGTAGTAGACGCCGTCCTTTTTCATATATATCATCTGCGCAGGCTGTCCGCCCGATGATGACGGCGTTATGTACGAGTAGAAAAATCCGATGAACGAGTATTTCAGGCACCGCAGGAACGGCACCTTTTCCTTGAACAGCCACAGCATATACTTGATTATGACTGACTCGCCCGCAATAAAACAGAATACCGCCAAAGCACCGAATGCCAGCCACACCTTGTCTGCTCGGTGAAGCTCCTTCAATATGTCCGATATCTCACGGTTCTGAAACAGTATCCTGAAAGTTAGATATCCCACAACAGCAATAAACAGCACGTTTATGGTATATTTGACCTTTTTGTTTATATCAATCACTCCGTAAAAGTTTATAAGGCGCGAACACTAATTGCATATCATGTAGTAGCATATGCAGATGATTATCTGCACTATCGAAAATCTTGTGACCACCTGCGTGTCCGACCAGCCCTTGTTTTTTCTCACATGGTCGTGAATAGGGGTGCGTATATTCTTCATAAAGCCCTTGATCTTAAGGAATCGTATGAACGATACCTTGATAAGTCCCATACCGCCGTCAACAATAAGCATGAACGCAAACGGTATAAATATCAGCGGCGAACCTGTTTTGAGGCACATCAGCGCCAGCAGAACGCCCAGCGCGCGCGAGCCTGCATCGCCCATAAGTATCGTGCTCGGCGAGCAGTTGTACCACAGATAAGCGCCCAGCACTGAGAGCATTATCATACCCATGCTCATCATGTGCGTGTCCACAAGCATCCTGTTGATAAAGAATATCGAGATCATGCACAGTATCGTGCAAAGCCCGTCAACACCGTCAGCACAGTTGGTAACGTTTATAGATGCCCATACAAGTATAGTCGCAAGTATGATAAATACCACAGGCGGAACGGTGAACCACTTTTCGATCACCGCAATAAATATCCTGCTGGAATTGTAGTAGTAGTAAACGCCCGCTATACCGCCCGAGACCACAAGATCAATAAGACCCTTTTTAAGATTTCCCCACGGTTCGTCAGATGCGTCATCAAAGTATCCGCTGAGCATCGCTATGTAGATAAGCACCATATACAGCACTATCTCCAGAGAAAGCGGAATAAACAGCGCCGTAAGGAAAACAAAGCAGGTAACGAAGATAATACCCGCACCCCTTGCCTTTCCCTCGGAAAGTGAGCCGTTCACCGCGAACTCACGTCCCTGGTCTTTTGGAAGCACCCGCCTGAACACCTTCAGGCATATCACCACCAGCACAAAGCTTGCCAGAAACATTATCGCCGTGGATAAGCCCTTCATTTTCAAGCTGTTTCCCAGGTCATCAAGTATATTGTAAAGCATCCGTTCTCACCTTTTCGCCTATTATCAATAAATAAAACACCCGCGCGTCTGCCGCAGTGTCATCTGCGCATAACAGGATCCAGCCTGTATACACACATTACTATTATACATCATATATGCGAAAAAAGCAAACATTATCTCAAATAAAATTGCACAAATTTAGGGAAATCCAACCGTTATTTTTTAGAAAAAAACCTTTTTGGCGTAACAAATAAGATGTAAACGGCAAAACACGCAAAAAAAGAGACAAGATTTTCTCTTGCCTCTTGCTTTCTGCCTCTTTTACTGCATATCCTTGTTTCTGTTTTTCAGGAGCTTCTTGGTCTTGCGGTCATGCTTCCACATTACCAGCTTTTCGCACAGATCAACGATCTTCTTCATAAACGGCTTGAATACATAGAAAAACTCGCCCGCGTAGGTGACCACCTCACCGTTGAAGCCCTTCTTGAACTTGTAAACGCCGTAGTTTGGGTGTTCGGGGTTTTTGTAGAACGGTATCCCCTGAAAATCGTAGATATAATTCTTTCCATCTATCGCCCAGTTTATCATCGTCCACTGCATAAGGTAGTTCGGGTAAAGATTTCTGTGATGATTAGCCGATGCGCCGTAAACATAGCAGGTCTTGCCCGCGTACTGCGTAGTCACCGCACCCGAGAGCGGTATCTGCTTGCCGTCCTCCTCAACATAGCACATAAACAAACGGCAGTGCTTCTCACCCAGACCGTTTATCATCTTGACAAAATACTCCTTTGAGCGTATCGAGAAGCCGTCGCGTATGCCCGTTGCCTGCATCAGCGGATAGAAATCATCAAGTGCCTCAACACCGCACGCCTTGCATACAACGCCCTTCCTGCCGGCTTTTCTTATCCTGTTTCTCCAGTCAGGCTGGAAAGACATCATCACCTCGTCAGCAGTCTTGCCCTCGATGTTTCGCAGCATATAGTTGTTGCGCGCCTGTATAGTAGTAAGCTCAGGCGCATCATAGGTGTGCTTGAAGCCCATACCTATTATCATTTCCGAAATATCCCTGTCCTTTTCCTCAAAGCAGGGGTCCCACATGAACTGGTAGCACTTGTACTTCTTTGCAAGTACCTTTATGCCCTCGAATAAGTCCTGCATAGTTTCCTTGTCGCGCCAGTCGCAAACAGGGCCGTGCGGCGCGTAAAGAAACGTGCAGCCAAATATCGGTATCTTTTTTATGATAACAAGACAGGTGCCCTTTATCCTGCCGTCGCCGTCCCTTGAAATTACCGCGTCCCAGCCCCAGTTGTCCTTTACCTTGGGCCACAGTATCGACTGCATAAAGTTGCCGTATCTGCTCGTGCTTGCGAACTGCTCAAACTCCTTGAGCATCTGCTTGTCGTCCTTCTTTATTAACTCCATAACTCTGCCTTCCCACCATTTCATTTACTCAATTAAAGATATTATACACTTATTCCCCCAAAATTGCAATACATTTTCGGAATTTTAACACTTCGTATCAACTTTTTTAGAATATGCGTTCTTTAAATGCTTGATTTATTTAATGTGATGTGCTATAATGTACTTAATTATTGATAATTGTTATCGCTTATCAACTATCAAAAAACGGGGAGCATCAAAATGAACGAATATGAAATTAAAAGCAGCGATATAGAAACAGACAGCGCTGCCGATATAAACGAGCATACCGTGCAAAAGCCTGCCGAAGAAGCAGCCGCCCCGCACGTGCCTGACCGCAATCACCAAAGATCGTTTATGCAGCGCAATAAATACAGGATAAGACAGATCTGCGGCATAGTCGTGCTTGCAGGCATCATCACCGCATCAGCGCTCGTGCTTACCAAGTGCGGCTCTAATATAGACGAAGCAAGCAGCGCGGTCGATGCAAACGTGCCGTTTACCGATGATTCAAGCAGCAAAAGCGACTCGCAGAGCGAAACCACAACTTCCTCGCAAACGACCACCCAAAGCAGCACCACGACCACCACGCAGACGACTACCGAAACGACTACCGAATCTGCCACAAAAACAACTACGCAGGAAACTACCACCACCGCTATGCCGACTACAACGACGTCTAAACTGACAACGCACAATCCCAAGCCAACCACCACCTCGCAGCAGACCGTAAAGCCTGCACCGCGTCCCACGGGCGACCCGAAGATCGAGGTCAAAAACGGCATAACCTACGTCAACGGCATACTTATAGCGAATAAGACCTACCCCGTCCCGTCAACATACAATCCCGGACTTGATCCGCAGGCGCAGGCAGCGTTCAATAAAATGCAGCAGGCAGCCGCAGCACAGGGCATCTACCTGTGGATATGCTCGGGCTTCCGCAGCTACAGCTACCAGAGCCAGCTTTATAACAACTACGTCGCTGTGGACGGCAAAGCAGCCGCCGACAGATATTCCGCAAGACCGGGCTACAGCGAGCATCAGACAGGGCTTGCAATGGATATCAACTACGCAAGCAGCTACTTTGACAACACTCCCGAAGCCAAGTGGCTCGCCACACATTGCAGCGATTACGGCTTTATCATCAGATACAAAGCGGGCAAGGAAAGCTCAACAGGCTATATGGCGGAATCGTGGCATATCAGATACCTCGGTGATGTTTCGCTTTGCAAGTCTATCGAGGCAAGCGGTCTCAGCCTCGAGGAATATCTCGGCATCACCAGCGTCTACGCAAATCCGTAATAACTTCATACAGAGAACGGTCACGCGCCGTTCTCTTTTTTTGTGCCCTGAACACATTTGCATAAATATCACCAAAAAGGTGAAACTAAAATTGTGCAGTTATATAATTTGCAATCAAAGTTATATAATCCCCTTGACAAATTATATAATTGTGCTATACTAAAGATAAACAAAAAAGGAGGTGCGCAAATGGCAAAAAGTGTTTACAGTCTGGTGCTTGATGATGACGTCGTCCACGCAGTCGATAAGCTCGCCGTCAAAATGAATACCAGCCGCAGCAGCCTTATCAATTCTATACTCGCGCAAAAGCTGGAGCTGAATACTCCCAAAATGCGTATGAAGGAGATATTCGCCGCAATGCAAAGCCTTATGGACAGCCGCTTTCAGCTTGTCGAGCAGCCGAGCGAGTCAATGCTGTCCGTCAAAAGCCTGCTGCGCTATAAGTACCGTCCCACCGTGCGTTACAGCGTCGAGCTTGCGCGTGATCTCGGCGGCAAGGTAGGCAGATTAAAGGTGCAGTTCCGCACTACGTCCGAAAGCCTCATAGCAATATTCGACAGCTTTTTCAAGCTGTGGGTGAGCCTTGAAAAATCAAACCTTGCACATCTTTTTGACGGCGGTTTCCCCTGCAGCATCTCGCAGGGGCGCTTCACAAGGGACTTTTACTCACCCAAGCAGGAAAGCCTCTCGGACGAGGATATCGGCACAGCGATAGGGCGCTATATCGACCTGCTCGATTCGTGTATACAGCAGTATTTCGAGAACCTCTCCGATCCGCAGCGCGCCGCACGCCTCACCGAGCAGACCTATAATAAATACCTTTCACAAGGCGTTCTGATACTTTAACGAACAAAGGAGGAAAGCAAAATGAATGTACAAAAGCTTACACAAAAATCACTCGAAGCCATACAGAATGCGCAGTCCGTCGCATCCACCTACGGCAATCAGGCGGTAGACCAGCAGCACCTTGTCTACGCGCTTTTGACACAGCAGGGCGGGCTTATCCCCCAGCTGCTCACCAAAATGGAGGTCGACCCCGAAAACTTCAAAACCGCAGTAACGCAGTCGATAAACGCGATCCCAAAGGTCACAATGTCGGGCGGGCGTGCCGCAGATTCGGTCTATGTGTCCAACGATCTTGACAGAGCCCTCGCCGATGCAGAGTCCTGCGCCGAGCGTATGAAGGACGAGTATGTGTCTGTCGAGCATCTGTTTTTGGGAATGATAAACCAGCCGGGCAGCGAAATGAAAAAGCTGTTCAAGACCTTCAACATCACCAAGGACGAGTTTTTGCAGGTGCTTCAGACCGTGCGCGGCAGCGCAAAGGTCACCACCCAGAACCCCGAGGAGACCTACGACGTGCTTAAAAAGTACGGTCAGGATCTCGTCGAGCTGGCGCGTGCAGGAAAGCTTGATCCCGTCATCGGCCGTGACAGCGAGATAAGAAACGTTATCCGTATCCTCTCGCGCAAAACCAAAAACAACCCCTGCCTCATCGGTGAACCGGGTGTCGGCAAGACCGCGATAGCCGAGGGTCTTGCACAGCGTATCGTATCGGGCGATGTCCCCGATAACCTCAAAGACAGACAGCTTTTCAGTCTTGATATGGGCTCGCTCATCGCAGGTGCCAAGTACCGCGGCGAGTTCGAGGAGAGATTCAAAGCCGTAGTCCAGGAGATAAAGAAGTCTGAGGGCAGGATAATCCTGTTCATCGACGAGCTTCACAATATCGTCGGCGCAGGCAAGTCAGACGGCGCGATGGACGCAGGCAACCTGCTCAAACCTATGCTCGCGCGCGGCGAGCTTCACTGCATCGGCGCGACCACCCTCAACGAGTACCGCCAGTACATCGAAAAAGATGCCGCCCTTGAAAGACGTTTCCAGCCCGTAATGGTCGGCGAGCCTACCGTCGAGGACACCATCTCCATCCTGCGAGGGCTCAAAGAGCGCTACGAGGTCTTTCACGGCGTAAAGATACAGGACCAGGCGCTCATCTCCGCCGCCGTGCTGTCTAACAGATATATCTCCGACAGATTCCTGCCCGATAAGGCGATCGACCTCGTTGACGAAGCCTGTGCGCTTATCCGTACCGAAATGGACTCAATGCCCACCGAGCTTGACGAGATAAGGCGCAAGATACTCCAGCACGAGATCGAAGAGACCGTCCTTAAAAAAGAAAACGACAAGCTTGCACTCGAGCATCTTCACGATGTCCAGAAAGAGCTTGCCGAAATGCGCGAGCAGTTCAATGAAATGAAGGCAAAGTGGGAGAACGAAAAATCCGCCATCTCCAAGGTCCAGAAGCTCCGTGAGGACATCGAAGCCTGCTCCAAGGAGATAGAAAAAGCCGAGCGCGAGTACGACCTCAATAAGCTTGCCGAGCTAAAATACGGCAAAATGGCACAGCTCCAGGCACAGCTTTCCGAGGAGGAGGCAAAAGCCGAACGCTCCGCCGAGAGCAACACCCTGCTTCGTGATAAAGTCACCGAGGAGGAAATAGCAAAGATAATCGGTCGCTGGACGGGCATACCCGTTTCAAAGCTCGTCGAGAGCGAGCGTGATAAGCTTCTGCGCCTGCCCGATATACTGCACCAAAGAGTTGTCGGTCAGGACGAGGCGGTCGAGCTTGTTTCCCAGGCAATACTTCGTTCGCGCGCAGGCATCGCAAATCCCAGCCAGCCGATAGGCTCCTTTATGTTCCTCGGACCTACGGGCGTAGGCAAGACCGAGCTTGCAAAAGCCCTTGCACAAGCGCTTTTCGATGACGAAAACAACATCGTGCGCATAGATATGTCCGAGTATATGGAAAAATTCAGCGTATCTCGCCTTATCGGAGCGCCTCCGGGATATGTCGGCTACGAGGAGGGCGGTCAGCTTACCGAAGCAGTCCGCAGAAAGCCGTATTCGGTAGTCCTGCTTGACGAGATAGAAAAAGCCCACCCCGATGTTTTCAATATCCTCCTGCAAGTCCTCGATGACGGCCGTATCACCGATTCGCAGGGCAGAACGGTCGATTTCAAAAACACGATAATCATACTCACCTCCAACCTCGGTTCGCCGTTTATCCTTGAGGGTATCAACGAGCAGGGTGAGATATCCGATACCGCAAGAAAGCAGGTAGAGGATCTCCTGCACCAGCAGTTCCGCCCCGAGTTCCTCAACCGCCTTGACGAGATAATCTTCTACAAGCCGCTTATGCGCTCGCAGATAGGCAAGATAGTTGACCTTATGCTCGCCGAGCTGCAAAAGCGCCTGAATGATAAGCATCTCTCGCTCGAGGTCACCGATGCCGCAAAGAACGCGGTCATCGAGCAGGGCTACGACCAGAACTTCGGCGCAAGACCGCTGAAGCGGTTTATCCAGCGTAAGATAGAGACCCTCATCGCCCGTAAGATCATCGCCGAGGATATCGCCCCGGATTCCGTCCTCAAAGTCGATTACAACGGCAGCGAGTTTACAGTCGAAGTTATCCTCACCGCACAGTAACATAAAAAGGCAGTACAGATCCTCATCTGTACTGTCTTTTATCTGTCGATAAACTATATGATCAACAACTGTGTCACCGAAGGGGTTTTAGGGGGCGACCGGAAAGCCCCCTAAACATCACGACTGGAGTTTTTATTGTTCATCCTTTAGCACTGCATAGAGTTTTGCAGCAAACTAAAGGCAGTACAGATCCTCATCTGTACTGCCTTTTTTCTTTGTTCGCTCACGCCGCCTTTGCGGTAGTTGCTGCCGCCGTGGTCGTTGTTGCCGCCGCAGTTGTGGCATCGGGTATCTTTGCCTTGCTGCCCGGCAGATACTTTTCATACATCGACATCATTTCGCTTATCGACTGCTCGGTAGATGCGCACTTTGCAAGTACACAAACATATGTGTGCTCCGTCTCGCTGTCGTAGCAGTATGTCGCAATGCAGAATTTTGCATCGTTGGTAAAGCCCGTCTTTCCGCCCTGAACTTTCGCGGTGTCATCATTTTCGCCGTTGCCGTTCTTGTCGATAAAGAATCCCTGAAGTCTGCCGCCGAGCAGGCAGGTAAGGTGTATGCCCTCGGGGTTCTGCGAGGTCTTTGACGTAGTGTAGTCAAACGTGTTCAGAACTTTTCTGCACGTCACATTGTGGTAAGCCACCTTCATAATGACCAGCATATCATTGACCGTTGAGTAGTGGTTTGGATTATGTATGCCCGAAACGTTAGTAAAATTGGTATTTTTCAGACCAAGCTCCTTGGCTCTCTGGTTCATCAGCTTTACAAAAGCCGCCTCCGAGCCTGCCGCCATATTCGCGAGCCCGACTGCCGCATCAGCACCGCTGGGCAGTATCGCGCCGTACAGCAGATCCTTTGCAGGAACAGTCTCCCCTGCCTTAAAGCCCGCCATAGAAGCGTCCTCTTCCACGAGCTTTGTAAAATCCGTGTCCTTGAAAGTGTATGTATCGTCGTACGACTTGATATTCTCGCACGCAACAAGTATCGTCATTATCTTTGTCAGCGATGCAGGATAGCATCTTGAATCCATACTGCTTCCCGCAAGTATCGTGTCGCTGTCAAGATCGCCGATTATTGAAGCCGCCGCAGTAAAGCCCTTGATGTTAGTCTGCTTAAAAGACGGATCCTTCTTGCAGTAAAGGTTTACCTCCTTTGGCTTTTCAGGCTCGGTCACCTGCGTAACCTGCGTAGTTACCTGATTATTGCCGCCCTTGCTTGAGTTCTGAAACTTCTCCGTCTCATCAATAGAATTTCTTCCCGCCAGCAGCATAACTATCGCGCCGATGCCGACAATTATTATCACCACCAGCAGCGCTATAAGCGCAGCATTACCTTTTCTGTTGCTTTTCATATCTTCATTCCTTTCATTTCCAAAAAGCCTGTCAGAAGCTCTCCGCTTCCTGCATTTCCGCGCTGTCCTCACTTTTCAGACAGCTGTGGCAGTATTTGAGCACATCACTTCTCGTGATTATCCCAATAAACACCTTCCTGTCATCAATAACAGGCACAAAGTTCTGATTGACCAGCATAAGTATAACATCGTCGATTGTCGAGGTCACCGAAACAGGCTTTACCTCAACATTTCTCTTTTCCGAAACGTCATTTACGCAAAACGCCTCAAGCTCTCTGCGCGAGCCTACTGCATTGTTTATCATAAACCACAGTATATCGCCCTCGGAAAGCGTCCTTACATACCTGCCCTCGTGGTCGATGACAGGCACCGCAGTAAACCCGTGATTGCCCATTATCTCCAGTGCCTGACGACAGGTCGTGTCATCATAAATATAGTCTATCAGAGCCTTGGGATGCAAAAGCTGTATAATATTCATACCGCTGACCCCTTGTTAACATTATTTCTTTTCACTTTTCTTTGCGTTGAAGCCGATAAGGAAGTTTGAAAAATCCGAATACGAGATCTTTTTCAGGTCAAACATCGTCAGACCCTCCTCATACAGATCGTCTTCCTTCACACCGTGTTTCTCCAGAAGCTCCTTGCAGAATTTCTCCCTCGCACTTTCCGAAAGCGCGTTGAAATCGGTGTACTTTTCCCTTACCTCATATTCGCTGAATCCTATCTCGCTCACATCACTTGACGACATCTTGACAATATCTCTGCTCTCTATCTCGTCGTCCCTGCCCTCAACGCTGTACGTCACCGTGTACTTTGAGAGCGTACCCTTTTGCTTGTCAAAATAAAAGTCAAGTACTGTAATATATGTACCCGCAGTGTAGGTATATTCCTCTGCGTCATATTTTTGTGCATCTTTTCCGTCAATGTGCGTTTTTGTTGCAGGCAGGTTCTTTTTCACCGTCTCGGTGATGTTGTTCCCCGTAGGGTCGGTAGTGATGTTTCCCACCTCGTTCACAAAAGCCTTGGTAAGATCGTCATACCTTATTGTGTCAGGACCGTTGCAGTAGATCACCGACTTGCAAAAGCCGTAATCGGTCGTCTGCATACAAGCTCCGTTGTTCTTTATCAGAGAAACAGTCGCCCCCGCGTGAGTTCCCGATACCCTGCATACGTATTCGTACCTGTCGTTCTCAAAGAACTTCGCCGCCGCCTTTATCTTGTCACCCTGCACCGTCTGACTCGGCTTCGGAGCAGGCTCCGACTCATCGCCCGAGCTGTCCTGTGCCTGCGAAGAACTCGTGTCAGCCTCGCTTTGTGAGCCCGACGAACTGTTTTTCTTCGCACAGCCCGATGCAAAAACGCATACGATCGATGCAAGCACTATCATTACTCGTTTAAAAAAACTCATTATGTATCTCTTTCCTTATATCAAAGCAAAAATTCTCACATATGATTAAAGTATACAGCAATATTTGCATATTGTCAAGCCCGAAACGCATATTGTCAAGTGCGAAAAGCCCGCGCCGTGCTTGACAATCCGCGCTGTGTGTTGTATAATTATTTAGTATACACAATTTCGGAAAATAATATCTCAAGGAGTGTTTAATATGAAACTCAACGGTTCAGACGTAATAATGGAGTGCCTGCTCGAGCAGGGCGTAGATACGGTGTTCGGCTACCCCGGCGGAGCAGTTCTGAACATCTACGATGCACTTTATAAGTATTCGTCAAAAATAAGGCATATCATCACCGCGCACGAGCAGGCAGCCTGCCACGCCGCAGACGGCTATTCAAGAACAACAGGGCGCACAGGTGTAGTTTTTGCCACCTCCGGACCGGGCGCTACCAACCTCGTAACAGGTATCGCTACCGCGTATATGGACTCGATACCGCTTATCGCGATAACAGGCAACGTCCCAAGAAACCTGCTCGGTCTTGACTCTTTCCAGGAGGTCGATATCTGCGGTATAACAATGCCCATCACAAAGCATAACTATATCGTCAAGGACCCCGATAAGCTCCCCGAGATAATCAGAGAGGCTTTCTATATCGCCAACGAAGGACGTAAAGGACCTGTCCTTATAGATGTCCCCAAGGATATTTCCGCGGCAATGATCGAGTATAAAAAGCAAAAGCCGAAAAAGATAGTCAACCATAATCCCGATACTGTAAATGACGAGATAGAAAAGGCTGTCGAGCTTATCAAAGCAAGCAAAAAGCCTTTCATCTACGCAGGGGGCGGAGTCGTTTCCTGCAATGCCGCAGACGAAATGGCAGAGTTTGTCAGCAAGGTCAACGCACCCGTGTCGCTGTCGCTTATGGGACAGTGCGCATTTGATAACTCAAGACCCGAGTACATCGGTATGCTCGGTATGCACGGCACAAAGACCGCCGCGCTCACCCTGAGCGAGTGCGACCTTATGATCGTCCTCGGCTCGAGATTTTCCGACAGAGTGCTTTGTAACCCCGATACCTTTGCCAACGGCAAAAAAATAATACATATTGAGATAGACCCCGCCGAGATAGGCAAAAATATTGATGTCTACCACCACGTTACAGGCGACCTTGAGTACATCATCGGCAAGATGACCTCAATGCTGCCGCAGCAGTCGCATACCAAGTGGATGCAGCAGGTCAGCAAGTGGAAGAAGGAGTATGCGCTTAAAATGACACCTATCGAAAGCGATGACGAGGTTCTCCCGCAGGACGTTATCGAGGAGCTTGACAGGCTCACCAAGGGCAAGGCGATAATCACCACCGAGGTAGGTCAGCATCAGATGTGGGCAGCACAGTTCTATAACTTCAAGTGCGAAAGAAGCTTTGCATCCTCGGGCGGACTCGGCACCATGGGCTACGGCCTTGGCGCAGCGATAGGCAGCAAGGTCGGCAACCCCGACAGAACAGTTGTCAATATCGCAGGCGACGGCAGCTTTTTTATGAACTGCAACGAGCTGTCAAGCCTTGCAAAGCATAATATTCCCGTTATCGAGCTCGTGTTTGAAAACGACGTTCTGGGTATGGTAAGGCAGTGGCAGAGACTTTTCTACGGCAAGAGATTCTCGCAGACCGATATCCAGCGCCATACCGACTTTATGAAGCTCGCCGATGCTTTCGGCATCGAGGGTATCCGCATCACCAAAAAAAGCGAGATAAAAGCAGCGCTCAAAAAAGCGCTCACCTGCGGCAGACCCTGCCTCATAGATGCAGTCATAAATAAGGATATCAACGTTCTGCCAATGGTACCCGCGGGCGCAGATGTCAGCGAACCTATAATGGATATCGAGCTCAACTAATTCAGAATTAAAAGGTCTGCTCAAATTTTTAAGACCTGCCAAAGACAAAACAGGTTTTTTCTGCCCCGGAGTAACCGTTACCACGGTTACTCCCGAGAGAATGGCAAAGCCATTCTCGGTGCCTTCTTTCTCGTAAAAGAAAGGCAAATTGTCCTGCGGACAATACGCGGGTCGAGGGCAGCGCCCTCGCCGACGTCCGCAGACGGCGGAACGCCCCGACGCTTCGCGCGCTCCGCAAGGGGTGAATTTCAAAACAGTCCAGCGGACTGTTTTGAAACGAGGTTTACCAAGGCTGTGCCTTGCTAAGCCCTGCAAGAGAGGGCGTGCCCCTACGGAGAATACACTCACCGTTTCCCCTCAATCCGCCTGCGAAAAGGCGGATTGAATAACTTTGTTTGTGGTGTTTTTGGGTCGATGCTCCAAAGCGTTAGCAAGCGGACGCTTTACCCCTTCGGGAACACCTCTTATACATAGTAATAAGCTTAATATTATATAATAAATAAATCAGGACAAATAATATGAGATTCACTAAACGTTTCAAAGAAAATGCTTTACTTATCGCATTCGGCGTGATACTGTTTTTTGCCGTAACAAATTACACTCTCGCGCTGGATATACTGGGCTATATAAAAAGTATACTCTACCCCGTTATCCTCGGCGCGATAATGGCATTCATCTTCAACGTGCCGATGTCCGCGATAGAAAAACACCTTTTTAAAACACCCAAAAATCCAAAAAGGCAAAAGCTTGTCGCATCCATCAAGCGCCCCTGCTCAATCGTGCTGACACTGCTTATCGTAGTGGGCATCATCGTGCTTTTGCTCGTGCTGGTCATCCCGTCACTTGCAGAAACGATATCGTCGCTGTCAAAGAATATCCCCTCTATCGTTAAGCATATCAGCGATGAGATAAACGGCAATAAAGCATTAAGTTCGCTTTTCAAAAGCATCGGCGTTACCCCAGATTCGCTTTCATCGGGTATGTCAGACTGGCTCAAGGGCGGTATCTCCGCACTTAAAAAGATCGACACCATGTCCTTTGCATCAGCGGTATTCTCCTCCCTTGTAGACTTCGTGCTGGGACTTTTCTTCTCTATCTATATCCTCGCACAAAAGGAAACGCTCAAGCGCCAGATCAAAAAGGTCTGCACAGCCTTCCTCCCCGACCGCGCAAGCGGCAGACTCGCCTCCATCGAGAAAAAATCCGTCGATACCTTCGGCAGATTCCTCGTCGGGCAGTCGACCGATGCCGCGCTTTTTGGCGGATTATGTACCCTCGGCTGCCTCGCATTCGGCTTCCCCGACCCCGTCCTTATCGGCGTGGTCGTTGCAGTCTCCGCACTCGTTCCGCTTATCGGCGCAACAATAGGTATGCTGATCGGGTTCCTGCTCATCTGTGTCCATAGCTTCTCAATGGCGATCGGATTCGTCGTTTTCCTGCTCGTGCTTATGCAGGTAGATGCAAACTTCATCTATCCGCGTATCGTCGGCAGCTCCGTTGGGCTCCCGCCCCTTTGGGTGCTGTTCGCCGTCACCGTAGGCGGCAGAATGTTCGGCGTTCTGGGAATGTTCCTCGCCGTACCAATGTGCGCTATCGTCTACTCCGCGTTCAGCGAGATAGTCAACGACAGACTCGAACGCAAGGGCAAAACCAAAACAAAGAATAAGCAGGATAAACAGGATACACCTGCGGCAGAATCAGAGAAAAACGAGCCTGCCACATCTGCCCAGTAATATGTACGATATTCCACAAGTTTGACTAAATTTTAAAATGCATTTTTGAACAAGTTTACAATTTTGAAACGAAAAACACCAATAAGCATTGACATTAACAAGGCTCGGTGCTATACTGTCATTGTCCGAAGATGTTTTATCTGCCGAGAAGATAAACCATCATCGGTTTACTGTTAAAAGAGAGTAGCAAAAGAGAGAGCAAAAAGTTTTGTGTGTATTAAAAAGCCCCCTGCCGCATCGCAGCAGAGAGCTGAATATGATCTCACTTCCCACGGTATCAATTACCGTGGGCTTTTTGTTTCTCTCCCCACAAATCCGAGTTTGTCGGGGAATGCGTGTCGAACAGCTGGGGGAAACCCTTTTGGAGAAGGGTTCTCCCCCAGACCCCTTTCCTAAACCTTTTAATGACTTTTCAGCAACGGGAGGCAAGCTCCCGTCACTGAAAAGTGTTAGAGAGTTCAGAAAAAAGAGTTTGAGAGAAAACGCTCCCAAGAGAATA
>Ga0256404_1006627_pt1 | contig 18967 bp, 20 predicted proteins | sample RumenRJG_01DNA_FD_185990 | JGI IMG/M metagenome (GOLD analysis project Ga0256404, IMG submission 185990) | Bovine rumen microbial communities from Lethbridge, Alberta, Canada - RJG_01 | ecosystem: Host-associated > Mammals > Digestive system > Stomach > Rumen | place: Canada: Alberta | collected...
CTTTACCGATTCCCTCGCCAAGCGCATTCAGGAGACCTCTCCCAATGTCGTGAAAGAAGCGGAAGACGGAGAGCTGCTTAAACCCGGCCACGTCTACATCGCCCCGGGTGGCCGTCATTTCGAGGTCGTCGAGGACGCGAAGGGGGCCATGAAGGCCCATGTCTACGACGCTCCCCCGGTGAACAATCTCCGGCCCTGTGCGGATGTCATGTACGAATCGCTCAAGTACCTGTCCATTCCATCCATTCTCTGTGCGGTGCTTACCGGCATGGGCATGGACGGAACCGTTGGGATTCAGCATCTGAAGAAAGAGAAGAATCTCTATTGTATCGCGCAGGAACAGTCCACCTGCGTCGTGTACGGAATGCCGAAAGCGATCGTCAACGCCGGTCTCGCGGATGAGATCCAGCCACTGACGGATATCGCGAAATCACTAGCCAGGAAGATGGGGGTATAGAGATGGATGTAAGTCAATACCTTGATATTTTCATTGACGAGACGAATGAGCACATTCAGAGTCTGTCGGACAATATCATGATCCTCGAGAAGGAGCCCGAGAACAAGGATACGATCAATGAGATCTTCCGTGCAGCTCACTCCCTCAAGGGTATGGCCGGGACCATGGGCTTCAAGCGCATGCAGCACCTGACCCATGATATGGAGAATGTCTTCTCCGAGGTCCGGAATGACACAGTCAAGGTCAATGCCGAGATGATCGATGTCCTCTTCCAGTGCCTTGATGCCATTGAGGCCTATCTGGACAATGTCAAGGCTACATCCGACGAGGGCACCGAAGACAACGCTGCCCTGATTGACAAGCTGAACGCCTTCCTGCCCGGCGCCAACGGCGGTGCAGCAGCTGCTGCCGCTCCTGCGCCTGCGGCCGAAGCTCCCAAGGCCGAAGAAGCCCCTGCCGAAACCGACGGCAAGGCTTACCTCAATATCACCCTCGAAGATTCCCAGAAGGAGCAGATTCAGTCCGCCATTGACGGCGGGCAGAATGTCTATGCCTTCACTGTTTCGGTCCAGAAGGAATGCCTGCTCAAGGCAGCCCGGGCCTTTCTTGTATTCAAAGCCGTCGAAGATTTCGGCGAGATTCTGATCTATTCCCCTTCCTCCCAGGATATCGAAGACGAGAAGTTCGATACGGACTTCTCTATCATAGTTGCGTCCAAGGAACCTTTTGACAAGATTAAGGACGCCATCACCCAGGTTTCCGAAATCGACCACGCCATCGGTGAACAGGTCACCGTCGACACCTACAACAAGGTTGAAAAGGAAAAGGAAGCCGCAGAAGAGAAGAAGGAAGCCGCAGCGTCAGCAGCTGCTCCTGCAGCAGCTCCGGCCCCGGCAGCTGCTCCTGCAGCCCCTGCCCCGGCAGCTGCGTCCGCTCCGGCCCCCGCCAAGGCCTCTGCCGCAGCAACAAAGAAGCCGGCCGGCAAGCCCGTCACCGCCCGGACGGTCCGTGTCGATATCGAAAAGCTCGATGCCCTGATGAATCAGGTATCCGAGCTCATCATTGCAAAGAACTCCCTCGTGTCCATCAGCGATTCCGAGCAGGGCTCCTCTCCGGAGAACCAGCAGCTGCATGAACAGATTGAATACCTGGAGCGAATCACCACGACCCTGCATGAATCGGTCATGAAGGTTCGAATGGTTCCTATCGAGTCTACGGTCAACAAATTCCCTCGTATGATTCGTGACCTGTCCCGGAAGCTGAACAAGCCCATGGACCTGGTCATGACCGGTGAAGAGACCGAGCTGGACCGGACCGTTGTTGACCAGATCGGCGACCCCCTGCAGCACCTCCTCCGGAACTCCGCCGACCACGGCATTGAGGACCCGGACGTCCGTGAAAAGGCCGGCAAGCCCCGGCAGGGAAATATTTTCCTCAACGCCTTCCAGGAAGGCAACAATGTCATCATCCAGGTAGGCGATGACGGTGCCGGCATCGATACGGAAGCCGTCAAGGCAAAAGCCATCGAGAAAGGCCTTGTCACTCCTGACGATGCCGAAAAACTGACCCAGAAGGAAATCATCGACTTCCTCTTTGACCCCGGCTTCTCTATGTCGAAGGTCATCACCGATATCTCCGGCCGAGGCGTAGGTCTCGACGTCGTGAAGTCGAATGTTGAGGCCCTGGGCGGCGATGTCACCGTCAAGACCACCCTGGGACAGGGCACGACCTTTACGGTCCGCCTGCCGCTGACCCTCGCCATTATCCAGGCCCTCATGGTCGATATCGCAGACGAGAAGTATGCGATCGCCCTGGCCTCCATCATGAATATTGAGTCCATCCCGGTCAAGGATATCAAGTATGTCGAGGCCCACGAGGTCATCTACCTCCGGGGCATGGTCATTCCTCTGATCCGCATGCGCGACATTCTCGACTGCCCGCACAAGGAGGACGATCCCGATGAGGAACTGACCGTCGTCGTTGTCACCAAGGGCGAGTCCATGGCCGGCCTCATTGTCGACAACCTCATCGGCCAGCAGGAAATCGTTATCAAGTCGCTCGGAAAAGTCATCGAGCACAACAAGATCATCAGCGGTGCCACCATCCTCGGCGATGGCGAAGTCGCCATGATCCTGGATATCAACGCATTGATCTAATACGCGTTGCGTACAGCCTGATACTCTGCGATACAATAGCTCCCCCAGCGGAGCAGATAGTTTTCGGAGGAAATTTTCATGAGCGATTTTGAACTTGACAGCGTTGAAGAAGAGAAGAAGCAATACATCGTTGTCCGCATAGGAAGCGAGCAGTACGGCATCGATATTTCCTACATTGACAATATCGTCGTGATGCCGAAGATCACCCGGGTGCCGAAGACACCTGACTACTATGCCGGTGTCATCAACCTCCGCGGCGAGGTCGTTCCCGTCATGAGCGCCCACAGGAAGATGGGTCTCGGGGAAGACGAGATTACCGGCGCCACCCGGATCATTATCCTGAAGCTGGAGGCCCAGGGCCTGGTAGGCATTCTGGTCGACGAAGTCCGCGAGGTCGTTTCCCTCGGGGAGAACGAAATCGACCGGTCGAGCCAGAACAAGAAGAACCAGTCCTCCTTCATCAACGGGGTCGGCAAAAACGGGGATGACCTGATCTCCATCTTTGAAATTTCTGCCCTCGTCGATTCCGTGGACGGGTGAGCCTTTTTGAACCTTGCTATTGGAAAGAACAAGCTGCATAGGGTTATTTCCTTCTGCAGCCTTGTTTTCTGACCGCAGGAAAGGATAGTTTATCTCATGTCCGAGATGTCTTTTGATGAGATTAATGAAAAATACTACGATGTCCTGAAGGAAATCGGCAATATCGGCGCCGGCAATGCGACGACGGCGATTGCGAATATGCTGAATCTGAAGATGAACATGAGCGTTCCCAATGTCGAGCTCATGCCCGTCGAAAAGATTGGCAGCGCTATCGGTTCCGAGGAACAGATTGTGGTCGGCATTATGCTGGGCGTGGAAACGGATATCGACGGCTCCATGATGTATCTCATGGATCTGCCGAGTGCCCACCACCTCGTCAACCGCCTTATGATGCGGGATCCCGACTATGACGCCGACTTTGATGAGATGGATATGTCGGCCCTGAAGGAAATCGGAAATATTATTTCATCGGCTTATCTGTCCGCCCTGTCGGGTCTCACGAATCTCACGATTACGCCGACGGTTCCCTATATCTCCATCGATATGGCGGCGGCCATCCTGTCCGTGCCGGCCATCCAGTTCGGCATGGTGGGGGACAAGGCCCTTCTCATCAATACGGAGATGGGCGACGGCATGGACATCAGCGGATACTTCATCCTGATGCCTGAGGGGGACTCCTACGAAAAGATTCTTTCCGCACTGGGGATGCCTGTCTGAAGCAAACGGGGAATAGGTTATGGGACAGATGATCAAGGTTGGCATGGCGGATTTGAAGGTATGCAAATACCCGGACAATCTGACCACCATAGGTCTTGGCAGCTGTATCGGAATAGCGATGTACGACCCCACGACGAAGGTTACGGGCCTTGCACATATCATGCTGCCGGACAGTACCGCCATCCGGAACAATTCAAATATTGCCAAGTTTGCCGATACGGGGATTACGGAACTTCTGAACCAGATGGTGAAGGCCGGGGCTTCGAAGGCCAGAATCGTTGCGAAGATTGCCGGCGGGGCGAAGATGTTCGAAATGGCCGGAGGCAATTCCGCGGCCATCAATGTCGGCGAGCGCAATGCCATGGCCTCCAAGGCCAAGCTCAAGGAACTGGGCATCCGTCTTCTGGCCGAGGACACCGGCCTGAACTACGGTCGTACCGTTGAAATCTACAGTGAGGACGGCTCTTTCCTGATCAAGTCCGTGGGAAAGCCCGAAAAGAAGATCTGAATTGGCAGAAGAAGAGACAAAAGAAAAAGAAGCAAGCGGTTCTGCAGGAAAAAAGCCTTCCGGAAATGGCGGAAAGCAGGCTCCGGCAGGAGCTGAGGATGCCGGCGGGAAAAAGAAAAAGAAGCAGGACGACGAGGTCAATACCCGTCCGATACCCATTATCATCACTTTGGCAGCGGCAGCCGTTTCCTGTATCATTTCCGTCATGCAGCATGCCAAGCTCGAAATCTATGTGGGCCGCCTGCTGATTACGGTTATTATTTTCGGTGCCATCGGCATCGTGGTCCGGGTCATTCTCGACCGGTATTTTTTCAATACAAAGAAGGACGAAGAAGAGTCTGCTGAGACAGAAGCTTCTTCGGGTGAGAAGCCTGCAGAAGCCCCTTCGGATGAAGAGAGCGAAGAAGAGTCCGAAGAAGGCGGCGGGGAAGAGAATAGCTGAGTATGAAAGAACAGGACCGGGACAAGCTTTGGGCTTCCTATACAAAACATCCGACTCCTGAGATCCGGGAGCAGATCATACTGGAATACGCCCCCCTGGTCAAGACCGTCGCCGGCCGCCTCTACATGTATCTGGGCTCGAATGTTGAATTCGACGACCTATGCGGCTACGGGGTCTTCGGCCTCATTGACGCCATCGACAAGTTCGACAGCACCAAGGATGTCAAGTTCGAGACCTATGCTTCCCTGCGGATCAAGGGAGCGATTCTCGACCAGATTCGGAAGATGGACTGGATTCCCCGGACCATCCGCCAGAAGCAGCGGAAACTCGACGAGGCTTCGAAGTCCGTGGAGATGCGGACCGGGAAGCCGGCTTCCGACGACGAGATTGCGGACGAACTCGGCATCACTTCCGATGAGTATGTCTCCTGGCAGTCCCAGCTCAAGGTCACAGGCCTTGTTTCTTTGAATGAATTCATGGAGGCCGGCAATGAACCGGTTTCCGATGCGACTTATAATTCCCACTTCATCACTCCCGAGGACAATATCTCCAAGGAGGAACTGAAGAAGGTCCTCTCTGAGGCATTGAAGCAGCTGACGGAGAAGGAGCAGAAGGTCATTCTTTTATATTATTATGAAGACCTGACCCTGAAGGAAATCGCCCGGGTACTTGAGGTATCCGAATCCCGGGTTTCCCAGCTCCACACCAGGGCCCTGATGAAACTCAAGAAGACCATGGGTCCTTACTACGGGCTCATGCAGGAGTGAAGCAGATTCTTCATTTCAGGTGACACGGAAGGAGAAACTGCTTATTTCCGTAGCCCAGAGACTTTTGTATTCTTCTGATATTTTGTTTTGCCAGGAAAGGCAGACAGCCAGATATGCCGCAGATCAATGCATACATACAATTAGAGGTCCGCACGGACGAGACCATCTGCCATATCCATCCCGCACGGGAGGGCGGGCAGAAGCTGTCCTTCAAGGAAGCTGACGACTACCTCCGCTACGAGGGCTACGAGAATTATGACCGCAAGGCTCTGGCGGACTACCTCGAGACAGATTCCGAGGAGACCATGTCCGTGGGCTATGCCGGCGGACTCGAGTGCCAGGAACGGATGACCGTCAAAGTGTCTCTGGACCGCATGAAGGCCACCTGCCGCTTCATGCCGCCTTCTTTCGGCGGCAAGGTCATGGAGACCCGGGATATCATCGGCCAGCTATCCCAGATGGGCATTGTCTACGGTCTGGACCAGGACGCCATGCTGTCCTTTGCTTCGGACCGCTGCTACTGCACCGACTATGTTTTTGCCCAGGGAGACATTCCCCGTCCGGGCCGGGACGCTTCCATTACCTACTTCTTTAATACCAATCCTTCCCTCAAGCCCAAGCACAATGAGGATGGGTCCGTTGACTACCGGAACCTGAACACCATCAATGAAGTCCGGGAGGGCGACCTTCTGGCCCGCCTTATTCCCGCCGATCGGGGCGATGCCGGCAAGGACATAAACGGCAAGACCATTCCCACCCGGCAGGTCCGGGCCAAGCACCTGGAGTTCGGCAAGAATATCGAAATCAGCGAGGACAAGACCGAAATCTTTTCCAAGGTCAACGGCCATGTCTCTCTCTACGGAACCCAGGTCTTCGTTTCGGATGTCTATGAGGTTCCGGCCGATGTGGACAATTCCACTGGCAATATCCGCTACCGGGGCAATGTCCATGTCGTAGGCTCTGTCCGGGGCGGCTTCACGGTGGAAGCCCTCGGAGACGTCGTCGTGGACGGGGTCGTCGAGGACGCCTATGTCCGGGCCGGGGGCCAGATCATTGTCAAGTGCGGCATCCACGGGAAAAACCGGGGCATCCTCGAAGCCCGGGGCAATATCATGACGAAGTTCATCGAGAATGCCAAGGTCTTTGCCGGGGGCTATGTGGAGACCGGCTCCATCATCTATTCCGAAGTCAATGCCGGCGGGGACATTCTGGTCGAAGAGCGCAAGGGCTTCATTTCCGGCGGCGTCATCCGGGCCGGCGGCAAGGTGTCTTCGCAGACTATAGGATCCGCCATGGGGGCCCTGACCCGCATCGAGGTCGGCATGGCACCCGACAAGAAGGAACGGTATCTGGCCCTGCAGAAGGAAATTGCCGGGCTGAATCAGAAGATCGCGAAGATCAATCCCGTCCTGCAGACCTACCGGGGCTACATCTCGAAGGGTCTGGAGCTGGACCAGAAGAATCTGGTCTATATGAACCGCCTGTTGACGGAACTGAACGAGGCCAAGGAAACCCTGCAGAAGGACCGGGTCGAGTTCAACGGCCTCCACCAGGAGCTCCTCTATTCCAAGCACGCCTGCGTGGACGTGCGGCGGGACATCTTTCCGGGAGTCACCATCTGCATTTCCGACCTCTCGAAGACCACGAAGGACAAGCGGTCCTTCTGCCGCTTCGAGAAGAAGAACGGAGAGATTACGGTATCGAACTTATAATTCCTAAAATCCCGGCAGGGCGGTTTTATATGTCCTGTCGGGACTTAGTATATAGGAGCAGCAGCCTATGTCCATTCGCCCGGTCGACTTCAACGGAATGATCCAGAATACGCCGGAGGCCCAGAACCAGAACAATCAGGTCAAGGAACAGCCTCAGGTGCAGCAGCAGAATATCGCGGTCGTCTTCGAGCGGGAGACTCAGGAGGCCGGGACCCGGGTCAATGAGCGGTCGGACGCGGCTGAAAGCGGGCCCCAGATCAATGCGGACGCGGAAGGTGGAAACGGCTCCGGCTACGAACCCGGCAAGAAGAAGGAAAAGAAGAAGCACGAAGTCCTTCCGGACGGGTCCGTGACCGTGAAGAATCCCCATGGCTCCTTCGATATCAAGATTTAAGCGACTTTTTGAGAGGCAGCTTTTGGGCAGCCCCTCTATATTTTTGTATAGCAGAAATTCAGGAAACCATATGACAGCACTGGAAATCATACTTCTCATAGCGGGTGCCGGGCTCCTTGCGGCCAGCTTCTTCGTCTCGGAGAAGCTCTCTTCCTCGGACGTGGACTATATCCACAAGCTCTCCGAGAAGGAAGTGAAGATTATTCTTGAGAAGGAACTCTCCGCGGCCGAGGGAGACATCGATTCCCGCATCCAGGAAAAGACCGACGATGCCGTTGCCGAAATCGAGCGGGCCACGGACCGGGACACGAACGACAAGCTCCTTTCCATGAACGAGTTCTCGGACACGGTTCTTTCCTCCATGAACAAGTCCCACGACGAGGTCATGTTTCTCTATAACCGTTTGAACGACAAGCAGCAGAAGCTGGATGAGCAGGCGGCCGAGCTGGCGGAGACCGAGAAAAAGCTTACGGCCATGAAGGCTTCGGTGGACGCCCAGCTTAAGAAGCTTTCCGATGAGAAGGTCATCGCTGAAGAGCGGCAGGAGGAGATTGAAAAAGAAGCGGCGGCCGAGAAGGAGCGCCTTTCTGCCGAGTCCAAGGCCAAGGAAGACGTGGCTTCCCTGAAGGAGGCCTTCAAAAACCGTCTCGAAGCGGAAGGAAGCACGGACGCTGAAGAGACAGAGGAAGAGCAGGAGGGGAGCTCTCTTCGGGAAAAGATTCTCTCTGCGAAAAAAGACGGCCTTTCCGAAATTGAAATTGCCAAAAAACTGGGCTGCGGCCTGGGGGAGGTCCGTCTGGTCCTTGACCGTTTCGAGGCCCCGGAAGGGAGTGCCTCATGAAGCGGAAGTATACCCTGCGGGGCATGGGTCTTGGCATTCTGGTGACGGCCCTTATATTTACGATTGCCCTCCTTTTTGAAAAACCGACCCTTTCCGATGAGGAAATCAAGCGGCAGGCCGCAAAACTCGGCATGGTGGATGCTTCCTCCGTGGAGAGCGGGGCAGCGGTCACGACCGACGGGTCGGTGGCGGCGGACGGAGACTCCGCGAGCGAAGCGAGCGGGGGTGGCGACACCGATAGCGGAACGGATACGTCCGGGACAGATGCAGCTTCCGGAACGGATGGTGCCGGCACGGATAGTACGGCGGATACCTCTGGCACAGATTCGACAGCGGATTCGGCAAACGGGACAGATGCAACTGCTGATGCTTCCGGGACGGATTCTTCTGCAGGTACCGATACGCAGACGCTTACTGCCCAGCAGGCCGAGGCGGATGCGGCGGCTGCCGAAAAGGCCCTGGAGAACGGCACTTCCGATGCCTCTGCCGCCTACAAGGGAAACACCGGGACGGATTCTTCTTCGACTTCCGCGGCCCCGACCGGAACGGTATCGATTACGATTACGGCCGGACAGGATTCGGCCAAGGTGGCGGAGAATCTCTACCGGGCAGGCCTCATCACGGACCCTATCGCCTTCAACGACTTTCTCGAGCAGGGGGGCTACGACGCCCGCATCCGGGCCGGGACCTTCCAGATTCCCGAGGGGGCCAGCTTCGAGAAGATCGCCAACGCCATCAGCAGCCACAGGTAATAAGGCTTTTCACAGCAGATGAAAGCCTGCGGAAGAGTTGGTGTTTTTACATTATTCATAAGACAGGAGAGCCTCGCAAAATTCTCCTTGCGCGGGCTCTTCTTTTGTGCTAATATACCGAAGGTTTGCGGTCGCAGACTGCCCTTTTGCGGGTGCAGAAGGGGAATATACATTTCACACATCCCGATGACCGAATCGGTGCCCTGCGCACAGAACCGTCTTCCGTCAGGAGACAGGCTGCGCTGTCCGAACATCAGGGTAAGTCCGGTCAGACGACGGGTGTGGAAGCATAACCGAAAGGAAGGTTACTATGAGCGTATTATCAATGAAGCAGCTTCTCGAAGCAGGCGTACACTTCGGTCATCAGACCCGCCGGTGGAACCCCAAGATGGCTCCCTACATCTTCACGGAGCGGAACGGCATCCACATCATCGACCTGCAGAAGACCGTAGGCATGGTTGACGACGCCTACAACGCCATCTTCGACATCGTTGCCCAGGGCGGAACCGTTCTCTTCGTAGGCACGAAGAAGCAGGCCCAGGAGACCATCAAGGAAGAGGCTGAGCGCTGCGGTATGTACTATGTCAACCAGCGCTGGCTCGGCGGTATGCTGACGAACTTCAAGACCATCGAGACCCGGATTGCCCGTCTCAAGAAGATTGAGAAGATGGCTGAGGACGGCACTTTTGATGTCCTTCCCAAGAAGGAAGTCATGCTCCTGAAGAAAGAGCAGGAGAAGCTTGAGAAGAATATCGGCGGTATCAAGGAGATGAAGCATCTTCCTGACTGCATCTTCGTCGTAGACCCCAAGAAGGAGCATATCTGCGTTTCCGAGGCACGGGCTCTGGGCCTTACCATCGTAGGCATCGCAGATTCCAACGCAGACCCCGATGAGCTGGACTACATCATCCCCGGCAACGACGACGCCATCCGCGCCGTAAAGCTCCTGACCTCCACCATGGCAGACGCTGTCATCGAGGCAAAGCAGGGCGTTGAAGAGGCAAAGGCAGCCGACAAGGAAGAAGCAGCCGAGGCCTGAGTCATCGACAGAATATTACTTTATGAATAATGTAGACCTCTGGGGCGGATGCGCTTCGGGGGCCTGCTTTTGAAAACGGAGGAAAAAATAATGGCAGAAGTTTCCGCAAAACTCGTTAAGCAGCTCCGCGATGAGACCGGCGCTGGCATGATGGAGTGCAAGAAGGCCCTCACCGAGTCCAACGGCGATTATGATGAAGCAATCGAGTATCTTCGCAAGAACGGTCAGGCAAAGGCTGAGAAGAAGGCCGGCCGGATCGCTGCAGAGGGTCTCTGTGATGTCGCTCTTGACGGCAACAAGGCCGCTGTAGTCGAGGTCAATTCCGAGACCGATTTCGTTGCAAACAACGCTGATTTCAAGGCTTATGTTCATGCTGTAGCTCTCCAGGCCCTGCACACCAGCGCTACCGATATGGACGGATTCTTTGCTGATAAGTGGGAGTCCGATCCTTCTAAGACCGTCAAGGAAGCTCTGACAGACGAAATCGCTGTCATCAGCGAGAACCTTTCCATCCGCCGATTCAAGCAGATCACTGCCGATGACGGGGCAGTCGTTTCCTACGTACACGGCGGCGGCCGTATCGCTGTCCTTGTACACGCAAAGGCAGCCAATGTCACCGACGGCGTCAAGGAAGCCCTTACAAACGTAGCTATGCAGGTAGCTGCCATGAACCCCAAGTACGTCAGCGACAAGGACGTAGATCAGGAATTCCTCGATCATGAGCGGGAAATCATCATGGCCCAGATCGAAAACGACCCCAAGGAGTCCCAGAAGCCTCAGAATGTCAAGGAAGGCATGGTCAAGGGCCGGATCTCCAAGGAACTCAAGGAAGTCTGCCTCATGGACCAGATCTATGTCAAGGCTGAGGACGGCAAGCAGTCTGTAGGCAAGTATCTTGAGACTGTTGCCAAGGCTGAGGGCACCGACCTTTCCATCGTTGAGTTCGTTCGTTTCGAGACCGGCGAAGGCATCGAGAAGAAGAATGAGAACTTTGCAGAGGAAGTTGCAAAGCAGATCAACGGATAATCTTTTATTCTGATTTCATATGTGTTATATGGCGAAGCTCACCCGAACAGAGGTTTCCTCGTCATATAGCACATTTTTTGTTATTATTTATTCATGAGCGATACAACAGCAGACACAACCGAACAGGAAGTCCTGAAGAGGCAGAGGGACAAGAGGAAGAGGGTCCATCGGATGAAGATGGCCATCGTCTACTTTCTCATTATTTATATCATTGTCTCCATCGTGGCCATTGCCCTTCTGGGAATTTCCGTATTTTCCCTGCAGCGGGAGCTGAAGTCCTTAGGACAGAAGGTTACGAGTCTTGAGACCTCGAAGGCGGAGGCGGCGGCTCAGGAAGCGGACATGGATTCCGGCACCCTCGTAGCCGATACAAAGACCGCAGAGGAAAACCTCGCCGGGGAAGACGACATCCTGAAGGTCTACCTGACCTTCGACGACGGGCCTTCCACGAATACGGACAAGATTCTGGATATCCTTGACGACTATGGCGTCAAGGCTACTTTTTTTGTAACGGGAAAGACGGATGATGCTTCAAAAGCCGCCATGAAGCGGATTGTGGACGAGGGCCATACCATCGGTATGCATTCCTTCAGCCACGATTACAGCCAGATCTACTCTTCGGAGGCGGCCTTCGAAGCCGACTTCACCCAGATTCAGAATCTGATCTATGACACGACCGGAGTGGACTGCTTCTATTACCGCTTTCCGGGCGGCTCTTCGAACAAGGTCTCCAATACGGACATGGCCGAGTTCATCCGATTTTTGAACACCCAGAATGTCACCTACTATGACTGGAATGTCGCCAACGGGGACGCCACGACCCAGGCTTACACCACGGACGACCTTATTGAAAATGTCATGAGTGATGTGGTAAAATACAAAACGTCGGTCGTATTGATGCACGACGCCGCAGACAAGGAAAAGACGGTGGAATCCCTGCCGACTCTGATCCAGGATCTGCAGGCGAAAGGAGCACTGATTCTGCCAATCAGCAAGGACACTACCGTGATCCAGCACGTCAAGCTGGCGGATCAGCAGTGAATACTATACGGAGGAAGAGATGGGATTTTTCAAGGATTTCAAGGAGGACTTCTCTGACGCGGTCGATGAGCTCATTCCCGGCGACAGCGGGGATGTCGAAGCAGAAAACAAGACCAGCAGTGAAGTACCTTTGGATACCGATTCCAGCGATATCAATGTTCAGGACGAGCTGAACAAGCTGGACGGCCTTTTGGAGCAGGTTTCGAAGAAGGTGGACGCGAACGGCCGGGAGACGACTCCCGCATCCGTGAAGAACGGGACCTCGAAGAAAGAGAAAATTCAGGCAGCCGATATTTCCGGAATCGAGGAAGAAGCGGCCGCTCCGGCTCCGGCCGAAAGCGCCCTCGGCAGTCTGCATACGGCAAAGTCCGCAGAGGCGGAATACAACAGGAAGAATACAGTTTCTGAGGAGAAGAAGATGGACAGCGAACTTACCAGCACAGATACAATGACCCAGGCACCCGTTGAGATGCCGAAGACGACGCCTTCCAGAGAAGTCAGCGACGAGAAGGCCGTCATCACAGCCGGCATGACCATCACAGGCGACCTTACATCCACGGGTTCCATCGATGTGGAAGGCCTGATCAACGGTAATGTCACCTGCAACGGCAAGCTTACCATCACCGGTACCGTGAACGGAAACAGCTCTTCGAGCGAGTTCTTCGCAGACGCTGCGAAGATCGAGGGTGAAGTCACCTCCGAAGGTACGGTCAAGGTCGGTGTCGGAAGTGTTATCATCGGAAACATCACGGCTACATCCGCTGTCATCGCAGGTGCGGTCAAGGGTGATATCGATGTCCAGGGACCTGTTGTCGTCGACACCTCCGCAGTTGTCATGGGAAATATCAAGTCCCGTTCCGTACAGATCAACAACGGCGCTGTCATCCAGGGCTTCTGCTCTCAGGAATACGCCGATGTCGATGTTGAAAGCGTATTCGCCTGATGAAACGCATACTCTTAAAACTCTCCGGCGAAGCCCTTGCCGGTGAAAAGAAACGGGGCTTTGATGAGGCGACCTGCGAGAAGGTGGCTCTGGAAGTGAAGGCCTTATGCGATGCCGGAACGGAAGTCGCCATTGTCATTGGCGGCGGGAATTTCTGGCGGGGCCGGACATCCGAGAAGATTGACCGGACGAAGGCAGACCAGATTGGCATGCTGGCCACGGTCATGAACTGTATCTACGTATCCGAAATCATGCGGTCGGTCGGCCTTGAGACGGAGATTATGACTCCCTTTACGGTCGGGGCTTTTACGACCCTTTTCTCCAAGGACGCGGCAGTGGCTGCTCTTTCCGCAGGGAAGATTGTCTTCTTTGCCGGCGGAACAGGCCACCCCTATTTCTCGACGGATACGGCTACGGTCCTCCGGGCCATCGAAATCGAGGCAGACGGAATCCTTCTGGCCAAGGCCATCGACGGGGTATATAATGCCGACCCGGCCAAGGACCCTTCGGCAGTCCGCTACGACTCCCTTTCCATCAATGAAGTCGTGGACAAGCAGCTGGGGGTCATCGACCTCACGGCTTCCATCCTCTGCATGGAAAACCACATGCCTATGTATGTCTTCGCTCTGGCGGAAGAGGGCGGCATCCTTCATGCGGCAGAGGGGAAGGACTTCAACGGAACCGTTATCACGGCTTGAATATTGAGGAGAAACTATGGACGAAAGACTGAAAGCATACGATGAGAAGATGACCAAGACCATGGACAATCTTTTCTCCGAACTCGATGCCATCCGGGCAGGCCGGGCAAATCCGCATGTCCTGGACCATCTCCGTGTCGACTACTACGGGGCTCCGACCCCCATTCAGCAGGTGGCGAATGTCTCGGTTCCCGAGGCCCGCATGATTCAGATTGCCCCCTGGGAGCCTTCTCTCCTGAAGGAGATTGAGAAGGCCATTCTGACTTCCGATGTGGGCATCAATCCCACGAACGACGGCAAGGTCATCCGCCTCGTCTTTCCGGAGCTTACCGAGGAACGCCGCAAGGACCTGGTGAAGGATGTGAAGAAGAAGGGCGAGGACGCCAAGGTTGCGATTCGCAATGTCCGCCGGGACGCCATTGAAGCTTTCAAGAAGCTGGAGAAGGAAGACGTCTCCGAGGACGAGGTCAAGGAGCTTACTGATGAGGCCCAGAAGCTGACGGACGAGTACACGAAGAAGGTGGACGAGGCCGTGAAGAAGAAGGCCGACGAGGTCATGACCGTCTGAAAAGCAAATTTCTGCCTTACAAAAATAATGAAGGGACTTGAAAAAGCCATGCGGCTTCAAGTCCCTTCTCTTATTTTGAGGAGGACTTCTATGGAAAACATTCCGGCCCATGTGGCCATCATTCTGGACGGAAACGGACGGTGGGCAAAGAAAAGGGGCCTGCCGAGGACGGCCGGGCATGCGGCCGGGGCCAAAAATGTGGAGACCATCACGATTGCGGCCTCCAATCTCGGCATCCGCTACCTCACCCTTTATGCCTTCTCGACCGAGAACTGGAAGCGGTCGGTGGAGGAGGTTTCGACGATCATGAGCCTCCTGGCCAAGTACCTCCTTCGCTGTCGGGACCTGGCCATGGAAAATAATATCCGTGTTACTTTTATCGGAGACCTGTCCGGGCTCGATGAAAAGCTGCATGCGACCTGTGACAGCGTGCGGGAAGAGACGGCAGGAAATACCGGCATGACCCTGACCATCGCCTTAAACTACGGGGGCCGGGACGAAATCGTCCGGGCGCTCAACCGCCTGCTGGCCTCGGGAGAGAGGGGGCCTGTCACCGAAGAGGGCTTTGCTTCCTATCTCGATACAGCCGGGCAGCCCTACCCGGACCTTATGATCCGGACTTCGGGCGAGGAGCGGATTTCCAACTTCCTCCCCTGGCAGCTCTGCTATTCGGAGTTCTACTTCACGGATACGGCCTGGCCGGATTTCTCTCCCGAAGAACTCGAAAAAGCCTGCGAGGCCTATGCTTCCCGGGACCGCCGCTTCGGGGGCGTCAAGTGATTTCACTGGAGAAAACCCATACCTGAATTTTTGACTGAGGAGGGGCGGAGGGATTGAAACTCCCTCCGCCCCTTGCTATAATATTTTTCAAAATGTTGTGGTGCAGCGGCAGCAGCACTACAAAATGAATGAATGGAGAACCTATTATCATGTTTCGTACGAGACTGCTCAGCGGGATTGTCCTGGTAGCCCTGGCCCTCCTGCTGATTACTACGGGAGGCAATGTCCTTCTGGTTTCTACCCTGATTCTTTCCCTGATCGGCATGTTCGAGTTCTACCGGGTGCTGGGAATTGAAAAGACAGTCATGGCCTTTGCCGGTTATGCTTTCGCCATTATCTACTATCTGGACCTGGTGCTTCACTTCATGCTGTCCGACTTCATGATTGTGAATTTGTTCCTGGTTCTGGTCCTGATTATTTATGTTCTTTCCTACCCGAAATATGATACGCCCAAGGCAATGGGGACCTTCTTCGGTCTTTTCTATGTGGCCGTGCTATTGTCCTTCATCTACCTGACCCGGCAGATGCCCCACGGGCAGTATATCGTCTGGCTCATCTTCCTGGCCTCCTGGGGCTGTGACACCTGCGCCTACTGCGTGGGCAAGCTCTTTGGAAAGCACAAGATGACCCCGGTCCTTTCTCCGCATAAGTCCGTGGAAGGCGGCATAGGGGGCGTGGTCGGCGCCATGCTTTTAACCCTTATCTACCTTCTGATATTCCAGAACGCCATGCATATTCACACGGGGACCATCGTCCTTCTTTCCCTGTCTTCCGGTGTCGGGGCCCTGATTTCCATGGTGGGAGACCTGGCCGCCTCCGCCATCAAGCGAAACTACGGCATCAAGGACTACGGGAAGCTGATTCCCGGCCACGGAGGCGTGCTGGACCGCTTCGACTCGGTCATCATCACGGCGCCCATTATTTACTATTTCGCCAGCGTCATTCTGGAGCGGGTGCCCGGATTCGGCGGGTGAAAAGGAAACGCAGCCTGCCTTTGACAGGCTTTCAGGAGAATAATGAAAAATATTGCGATTATCGGCTCGACCGGGTCAATCGGGACCCAGACCCTGGATGTGGTCCGGGAGCACAAGGATGATTTCACCGTATCGGCCCTGGCCTGCGGGAAGAATGTAAAGCTTCTGGCTGAACAGATCAGGGAATTTCATCCAGCCCTCGTATCCGTAGGAGATGAGGCGGCAGCCGCTGCCTTAAAAGACCTGATTCCGGGAGAAACATGCGATATTCTGACCGGCATGGAGGGGTTGATTGCCGTATCAACTATTCCGGAATCCGACATTCTGGTCACGGCCGTCGTCGGCATGCTGGGCATCCGGCCCACAATTGCCGCCATCCAGGCCAAGAAGGACATCGCCCTTGCCAACAAGGAAACCCTGGTAAGCGCCGGTCACATCATCATGCCCCTGGCGAGGGAATACGGGGTGCAGATCCTGCCGGTGGACTCCGAGCATTCGGCCATCTTTCAGTCCCTGCAGGGGAATGAAGGTAATGAAATCGACCGGATTCTTCTCACAGCTTCCGGCGGCCCCTTCCGGGGGAAGAGCCTGAAAGAGCTTGAAGGCGTCACGCCGGCCCAGGCCCTGAACAACCCCAACTGGGACATGGGCCAGAAGGTGACCATCGACTCGGCCACCATGGTAAACAAAGGCTTAGAGGTCATGGAGGCCCACTGGCTCTTCAACGTCGATGTGGACGACATCACGGTCCTGGTCCATCCCCAGTCGGTTCTTCATTCGGCGGTCCAGTACAAGGACGGGGCTGTAATCGGGGAACTGGGGGTTCCGGACATGCGCCTCCCGATTCAGTATGCCCTGTATTACCCCAATCGGCCTTACCTTTCCGGTAAGCGGCTGAACCTCTTTGAACTCAAGAGCCTCACATTCGAGGAGCCGGACCTTTCTGTCTTCAAGGGGCTCTCCCTCGCAAAGAAGGTCGGCAAAGCCGGCGGCAACCTGCCCACGGCCTTCAATGCGGCCGATGAGACCGCGGTCAGCCTCTTCCTCAGGGGGGAGATTGGCTTCACGGAAATTCCTGAACTTATAGAAAAAGCAGTGAATGCCTGTGAGCTTATAGAAAATCCCACGGTGGAGGAAATCTTCGCCACAAGGGAAGCGGCCCTTAAACTCTGAACTGTAGATATCTATTATCCATGAATATGCATGGGCGGATTTTGCTGCATTTGCCAGCGGCTGCCTGCGGAGACCTTCTGTTTTGAAAATAATAATTGCAATCCTGATTTTCGGCTTCATCATCCTCTTTCACGAGTTCGGCCACTTCCTCTTCGCCAAGAAGTTCGGCGTCAAGGTAAACGAGTTCTGCCTGGGCTTCGGCCCCCGTCTCGTCGGTTTCAAGAAGGGGGATACGGACTACTGCCTCCGCCTTCTGCCCTTCGGAGGTGCCTGCGTCATGGAAGGGGAGAGCGAGGATACGGACGATGAACGGTCCTTCCTGAAAAAACCCCTCTGGCAGCGGGCCATCATCGTGGCCGGCGGGCCCCTTTTCAACTTCCTCCTGGCCTTCGTACTTTCGGTCATCATGATCGGAGCCATGGGGGTGGAACTTCCCGTGGTGTCCGAGGTCATGGACGGCTATCCCGCCCAGGAAGCGGGCCTGCAGGCGGGCGACCGGATTACGAAGCTGGGCAGCTACCATGTCCATATCTATAATGAAATCGTGGTCTATAATTTCTTCCACTCGGGCGAGACTACGGAAGTGACCTATGTCCGGGACGGGCAGTCCCACACGACGACCCTGGTACCCAAGCTGGACAGTGAGTCCGGCCGCTATCTCATCGGCATCGTCGGAAGCGGGGAGAGGACAAGGCTCAATCCCTTTGTCACCCTTGGCTATTCCTTCTTTGAACTCAAGTATCAGATTTATATCGCGGCTGAATCCATCGGCATGCTGCTGACCGGTCAGGTGGGCGTTCAGGATATGTCCGGTCCTGTCGGCATCGTAAAGACCATAGGGGATACCTACCAGCAGTCGCTTTCGTCCGGGGCCCTCTATGTGGTCATGAACCTCATCTCCATCACGATTCTTCTTTCCGCGAACCTGGGCGTCATGAACCTCCTGCCCTTCCCGGCACTGGACGGGGGCCGGCTCCTCATCTACCTCATTGAGGCAATTACGAGGAAGAAGGTGCCGGAAAAAGTCGAGGCGGCCTTGAACGGGGTGGGCTTCGTCCTCCTCATGGTCCTCATGGTCGTCGTCATGGGCTCCGATATATCGAAGATTGTGAAGGGGCAGTAGACGGACATATGTCCTCTGTCCGGAGATTGATTTCATGACTAATGTAAAACCTGGGCACTTACACGGATTTAATATCTGTTCGAAAGAGTAAACTTATGAGAGAGCATACGAAGGTCGTCGATATCGGCGGTGTGGAAATCGGCGGGGGCAACCCTGTCCGCATCCAGTCCATGTGCAATACAAAGACGGCGGACGTGGCCGCCACAGTGGGGCAGATCCACGCCCTCGAAGAGGCCGGCTGCGAACTCATCCGGGTTACGGTGCCGGACCACGAATCGGCTCTGGCCCTGTCCGAGATCAAAAAGCAGATCCATAT
>Ga0256404_1006628_pt1 | contig 18966 bp, 16 predicted proteins | sample RumenRJG_01DNA_FD_185990 | JGI IMG/M metagenome (GOLD analysis project Ga0256404, IMG submission 185990) | Bovine rumen microbial communities from Lethbridge, Alberta, Canada - RJG_01 | ecosystem: Host-associated > Mammals > Digestive system > Stomach > Rumen | place: Canada: Alberta | collected...
ATGCCAACATTACGAGTTCAGACCTTCTACACATGATGAATCGCGAGAGCGAACAGCAAGAGGCAAGTTTTGTCATTAAAGCGGACGTGCAGGGGTCGCTCACTTCGGTGCTGGATTCGCTTAAACTGATGGAAACCAAGGAAGTGGCAGTCAAGGTCGTAGCCAGCGGCGTTGGCGCAATTTCCGAGGGTGATATCCGCCTAGCCAAGAGTAGCGGAGCAGTGGTCTACGGCTTTAACGTTAGCATGAGCAATCAGGTGAAACAGTTGGCGGCACGCAACGGTGTCGAGGTGCGCATCTACCGCATTATTTATGAGCTGCTCGATGATGCCAAGGAATATATGAGTAGTCTCTTACCCGATGAAGTGGTCGAAACGCCGCTGGGCGAACTGGAGGTGCAGGGCATATTCCGCACAACGAACAAAAATATTATTGCCGGCGGCAAGTGTACTAAAGGGCGATTATTGCCGCACAGCCGGGCGCGCGTCTGGCGGGGTAAGGGTAAGAAAGCCCAGATGCTGGGCGAAGTTGAACTCAGCAGCCTACGGCGTGAGAAGAATAACGCCGATGACATCGTCGCCGGCGAAATGTGTGGTGTTGAGCTAGAATTGGATGGTGCCAAGTTAACGCTCGAGCTGGGTGACCGCCTTGAAGTCTTTAAGCGCGAGTTGCAAAAGCGCCATTTGTAGCATAAACCCCTTTGGCCACAAAGCGACAAGGGTGGGGGGCCTCCAGCCAAGGGGCTTACCCCTTTACAACCCACACAATTTATGCTATATTGTCTCTAGCCGACATGCGTCGGAAGTTCTTTGTTGCTCTAGTGAAAGGAGCATGCTTATGCAGGATGTGGAACGCACAATTAGGCGAGGCTACGCATCACTCTTTTTGGCGGCGGTAGCTAGCGGATTGTTGCTGTGTACTAATCCGTACTTCGGGCTACTGGTGTTATGCGTCACGTCAATCTTGGCATTTTCCTTGCCGTTCTACTTCGTCTGGTCGCAGCGTTGCGACAAAGACTTTGATCTAAGCGCACACGTGCGAGCCACGGTTCCAATGTGGTTCTATGCTGTAGCGGCAGGATTCGTTTGCTATGGTATAGAGGGACGTCTGAGCCAAGACCAGTTCCTAGCGGCCGGAATAGCATTATTTATCGGTACCTGCTGGGTGGCACAGCGAGTGACCGACCCGCTCGGGCGGATCGACATCGTCCGGAAGTGGCGCTACAACCGGCGCTGGGGTTTCCATTAACGGCTAAATTATCCGTGGCGGTCACCGCTTCTTATCCAGCTAAGTGGCGCGCCGCCTCCTCTCACACCCCCTCTCGCTACGGCGGGAGGGGGATTTTTCTTATTGATTCCGCTTGCGACTATGGTGCAACTCTGCTATTATTATTACAACATCATTATGGAATGAAGAGTCAGTAGGAGGGGCAATGCTTGATGTATTTATTACGTCTAGGGTGCGGCGCAAAGTGGTCGTCGTCTATGCGAAATATCCAGATTTTAAGACGCACGTGCGAGGTCTGGCCAAGTTAATTAAAGAGGACCCGGGCAATATCCAGCGCGAGTTGCATCGACTGGAAAAGGCGGGCTTCTTGAAGTCTGAGATGCGTGGCAACACTAAGGTGTATTCGACCAACAAGGATTTCCCGATTTTTAAGGAATTGCAGGCGATTGTAATTAAGTCGCAACAATACGCGATGGCAAACCACGGACGGCGCACGCCGGCCAAATCACACAAGTCGACCTCTAAAGTGACGGCGAAGGCCAGTGATTCAGCCGAGTAGCCTCTTGCCCTTGACGCGCCAGATTCTGGTGGGGCGGGGTTATCGGACGGAAGCAGAGCAGTTAAATTTCTTAAATCCTGATTATGCGGAAACGGATTACAACCCCTATCTCTTGCCGGGAATGTCGGCGGCGGTTGAGCGTCTAGCCTTGGCGCGGCACAATCACGAGCGAGTGATAATCTATGGCGATTATGATGTCGATGGCGTGACGGCGACAACGCTTTTGCTCGATGCTTTACCGAAATTTGGGCTGGACGTCGGCTACTTTGTGCCAGATCGTTTTCGCGATGGCTATGGTATGAATAATCGGGCAATTAAAGAGCTAAATGATGGCGGTGCCGACCTTATCTTGACAGTGGACAACGGCATTGTGGCTAGTGATGTGACGAACTACGCGGCGGGATTGGGCCTGGATTTAATAATCACCGATCACCATGAGCCGCGGAAGGACTTGCCGCATGCCTGTGCCGTGGTTGACCCGAAAATTTTGGCGCGTGACCACCCCCTAATGTACGATCGCCATTTTGTGCAGATCGTGAAGGACGCGGATAAATACCCTTTTCTCGATTTATGTGGCTGCGGCGTGGCGTTCAAACTGGTGCGGGCATTGCAGCAGCGTTTCCCTGATGATCTGCCCGGAGGGCAAGAGAAGTGGCTCCTCGATCTCGTGGCGCTCGCTACCATTTGCGACATGGTGTCGCTAGTGGACGAAAATCGGGCGCTGGCGAAGTGGGGGCTGGTGGTACTACGCCAGACAAAGCGACCAGGGCTACGGGCGTTGATGGCGGCGGCGGGCGTCGATACGAGCCGGGTCGGCTCCGAAACAGTGGGCTTTACCCTGGGCCCGCGCATTAATGCGGCAGGAAGACTAGCAAATGCCAGTTTGGCGGTGGACTTGCTGTCAACCAGTGATCCTGATACCGCAACGACCCTGGCGGAGAAATTGAACAAATTAAATAGTCAGCGAAAGGGGCTACAGGACCAGATTGCCGATGAGGCGCTCGAAAAATGTGATCCCGATTTGCCGGTTACGGTGGTGGCGGGTAATAATTGGCACCAAGGCGTTATTGGTATTGCGGCGTCGAAGGTGGAGCGAACGACCAAAAAGCCGAGTTTTGTCGGCAGCATTGATCGGGACAAGGGGCTGGTGAAGTTATCGGGGCGAAGCTTTGGCGACTTTTCGATCGCCAAGGCGATAACGCGGACGCGGGATATGCTAGTCGCCGGCGGTGGTCATGCGGCGGCGGGTGGTGTGACGGTGAAGCTGGACGATTTGGCGAAGTGGCGGGACGCCCTAGCAGATTATTATGCCTCGCTAAAACTTGACGCCACCGAGCAGTTAAAATACTTATTCAGTCAGCCTGATGTGGTGTTAAAGGATGTGGGCGAACTAACGCTAGATTTCGTGCGGCAGTTAAGCCTACTTGAGCCCTTTGGCACGGCGAATCCGAGTGTGACGGTGGAGCTAAAGGACTTTTTGGTGCAAGGCAAGCGCCTAATGGGTCAGGACGGTCAGCATGTGCGGTATAGTCTCGTGCCGAGCGGAGAAGGGGCGGAGGGCGATTTTAGCGTTGCCTCAGGCACTTTCGCCTCATCGCTGGCTCTCATCGGTTCATCCACTCAGCCCCTCGCAGCGGTGGCGTTTAATGCTGACGCCGAGACACTATCCTACACCCCTGGTGACCAGGCAACGTTTCTGCTCTCGCCAACGATTAACGAGTGGCACGGCAATGAGAGCGTGGAGGGCATTATCGAGCGAATCCAAAATTAGCCCCCCCGTGAAACGGGGCAGCGACCAATTTAAAATTAACACCCTCCCCTTTAGAGGAGGGTGGATTGGCGAAGCCAATCTAGTGGGGCTTAACGGCTCTTCGCCAGCCCCATGCGGATCTGCATGGTCTTTTCCGCTTTGCGCTGCTCGCGAATGATGGCGGCCTTGCGGCGCTCGGTTTTACTGATTGGCTTAGTGTGACGTTGTGCTGCCTTAGCCTTGGCAATCACGCCCGCCTGCAAAACACGGCGATTAAAGCGACGCAATAGGTTCTCATTCGCCTCGCGGCTATCTTTTCTCTCAACTGTAATCATATTACCTATATTATAGCATAAAAGTACGTTTAGCAAATGCTCCCGCTCTATGGGATACCATGCTATAATGCTAATGTATGGTTATTCTCATGGGGCCGCCGGGGGCGGGCAAATCTTTGCAAGGGCAAATCTTAGCCGCGCGTTATAAATGGACGTGGATATCAATGGGGCAGGTGCTACGCGACACTGCCGACCCCGCTAGCCAGTCGATTCTGGCGAGTGGCTCGATGTTGCCGGACGAACAAACTTTCGCCACGTTGCAACATTACCTAGCAAACCTTGGCAATCTAGACCACGTCATTTTGGACGGCTATCCACGGGATATTACTCAGGCGCACGATATTGTGGTCTATTCGAACCGTCATCGCCAACCAATCGATCTTGTTGTCGTGCTGGACGTCGGGCGGGCGGAAATCCTGCGCCGCCTCACTCTGCGTGGGCGTAGCGATGACACGCCGGACGCCATCGAAAAGCGCATTATGACATACGCGGATAATAGCGAGCCGATATTAAACTACTTTGCAGAGCGAGGCATTCGGGTAGCGCGCGTACCAGCCAGCCGTACGGTGGGCGAGGTGCATGACGAAATCGCCGAACTGCTGGGCCGTGTCGGATTAACGGGCTAGGGTCAACAAACAATTCACTCAAACCGCCCACAGATGGGGATATAAAGGGTGTCTCAGCGCCAGACTATACCTCGGTCTAGGTATTATTAGCGTCGTCGTCGCAGAATTGTCCGTAGGCAAGTAGTAGGTCAAAAAATAACTCTTTTACCACAACCGTGATATAATACGTGCATAATGGATCAAAATAGATATGCTGTTGGCGTGGACGTGGGCACGGGCTCGGTGCGAGTGGTCATGCTGGCCGTGCCAGCGGGTGGCGCTGACGAGGGCGCACCGCTAACAATCATTGGCGTGGGCCAGCAGCCCTCTGAGGGGCTGCGCAAGGGCGTTGTAACGGATGTCAACCTTGCGGCGCGATCAATTGATCGAGCGGTCGCCGAAGCTGAACAAGTTAGTGGCAACAACGTTGATGCCGCCACAGTTAGTATTAATGGGACGAATATTACTGGCATGCAGAGCCACGGTACAGTGACGGTGAGCCAGGACACGCCAATCGGCGAAGCAGAGATTAATCGTGTGGTACAAGCGGCAACGCAGGTTAAACTTCAGTCGAATTACGAAATAATTGACGTGACACCCCATCTCTTTAGCGTGGACGGTCAGGATGGCGTGCGTGACCCGATCGGCATGACCGGCATTCGTTTTGAAACTGATGTCTATATGGTGACGGCACAGACGCCGTATATTAAGAGTCTCGACCTCGTGACCGAGCGGGCCGATGTTCACCCGATTAAATCTTATGTGCCGGCAGGTATGGCGGCTGCACTCGTAGCGCTAACTAATAAGCAGAAAGAGAACGGCGTTGTAGCGATCGATATCGGCTATGCGACCACGAATATTGCGGTTTACGAAGAAGGCGATATCGTCGATATCAAGGTTATACCTGTCGGTAGTCAAAATATAACGGCGGATTTAGCCACCGGCCTACGCTGTGACCTAGACGTGGCGGAGCAGATTAAGATAAAGCATGCCGTTGCCTCTCCAGATCTTCGTCGTGGCGGCGAGAAAACTGTTAGCGTCTCGATGGGTGAAGGCGCTCCGCGCCAGACTTACCAGACTAAAATTATTGATGAGATTGTAGCGTCGCGCGTGGACGAGCTATTGGAACAAGTCAATAAAGAGCTAAAGCGAATCCACCGAGCTAATAATCTGCCGGGCGGAGCAGTCCTAACAGGTGGCGGTGCCAACCTAAAGGGTATTGATGACTTCGCACGCGAAGTGCTGGGCTTAAATACAAAAGTTTACCGTCCACATGGCTACCACGGCATCGCCGACAAGGTAAATGATCCCGCTTGGGCGACGGCGCTAGGTCTGGCACAGCTGTCGATCGAGGGTGGAATTTGGACGGAGGACGCCGAGCCGAGCCGTGGCGGGCTAAGCGGTCTGTTTGCTAAAATAGGCGGTTTATTCGGCGGCCATTAAAATGCCTCTGCCGAAATGGTGGGTGGCGTGTTATAATAACGCTAATGAAACGAGGAGGGATAAATGCCAGAGGTTAAGCCAACGGAAATACAGTCCACGGCGGTAATTAAGGTGGTCGGCGTTGGTGGCGCTGGCGGTGCCGCAATAAACCGAATGAAAGACACCGGAATCAAGGGCGTTCAGTTTATCGCTATTAATACCGACGCGCAGGCACTACATCATAGCCTAGCCGATGTTAAGATTCACATCGGCGAGAAGACGACACGCGGGCTAGGAGCAGGCGCTGATCCGAAGGTGGGTGAAGCGGCGGCCAACGAGAGCCGTGACGAGATAAAGAAAGCGCTAGAAGGTAGCGATATGGTCTTTATCACTTTTGGTGCTGGTGGCGGTACCGGCTCAGGCGCAGCCCCAGTAGTGTCCGAAATCACACGCGAGCTAGGCATTCTATCGGTGGGCGTCGTAACGCGGCCATTCAGCTTTGAAGGTGCTAAGCGCAAGCGCAACGCGGATTACGGTATCAATAATATTGCTAAGACGGTTGACACCTTAATTACAATCCCGAACGACCGCCTATTAAAGACGATCGATCGCAACACGCCGATGCTTGAGACGTTTAGGATTGCCGATGACGTTTTGCGCCAGGGTGTACAGGGCATTAGCGAACTAATCACTGAGAATGGCTTGATCAACCTTGACTTCGCCGACGTAAAGGCGATTATGAGTAACGCTGGCTCGGCGCTAATGGGTATTGGCAGTGCCACGGGTGATAACCGCGCAGCCGAGGCGGCTAAACGGGCTATTAACTCACCGCTTATCGAGGTCAGCATCGACGGCGCACGCGGTGTGCTATTCAACGTGACCGGCGGTAGCGATATGTCAATGAGCGAAGTTCAAGAGGCGGCTGAAATCATCACCAATGCCGTGTCGCCTGACGCCAACATTATTTTTGGTGCCACTCTGAAGCCAGATACAGAGCAGGATGACGACGAAATTATCGTAACGGTTATTGCAACAGGCTTTGATTCGCAATATTTCGACAATAATGGCGAGCGCAAGCAGTCGATCGGAGCTGATACGGCGGCTAGCGCGGCAAAGAAGCCGATGACACCACTAGTCGACGAGGACAAAATTGACCTCAGCCAGATGGATCTAGAGAGCGATGCTGGGGCGGATAATGACAGCTTTGCGACGGAAAATAATAATGGCTGGCAGTGGAATAGCGAGTCGGGCGACGGCGATGACGATATTGCCGAAGATGCCATCGATAGTAGTCGCCTTGACGCTGCGCCCAACGATGCTGATGCGGTAATTAAAGAAGAAGCCGACGAGGCCGAAGCGGAAGCTACAGTGCATGATAGCGTAACTGGCGATGAACCAGCGGCCTCTGATAACGTCAATGCTGATAGTAGCGACACTGCTTATGATACGCCGAGTTTCCTGCGTCACCCGTTCAAGCGTCGCAAGAAATAAAGGAGTAAAGAGATGCTATGCCCCCGCTGTCAGGCCGAAGATAGTCGCGTGCTCGAGTCGCGCGACGCGGGCTCTTCGATTCGTCGGCGGCGGGAATGCGTCAAGTGTGGCTACCGCTACACTACTTACGAGCGGGTAGAGCGACCGAATATTGCCGTCATTAAGAGCGACGGTCGTCGCGTTCTATTTGATAGGCAGAAACTAGCAACGGCGATTCAGCGTTCGGTAGGCAAGCTTCTAACCGCTGAAACCGAAGTGGACGAAATCGTTAGCGCCGTCGAGGACAAGATCTATGGCCTCGGTGTTACTGAGGTAACGAGCAAACAGATCGGCGACTTCGTTCTAGAGGAACTTGCCGACCGTAACGAGGTGGCGTATATTCGCTTCGCTAGTGTGTATCGCGAGTTTAAGAATGCAGATGAATTCGTTACGGTCCTGCAAGAGCTACGAGATAAAAAGCACAACGAAGCCCGCCGCGACGAAGGCACCGCGACCACTGAAGCTTAGTGGTCGAACTCATCTCCCCCGCCTAGCAGTTAGCGCGGGCGATATGCTATAATTTATCTGTTATGTCAAGCAAGAAGCTCCCCGTTGTTGCCTTGGTTGGTCAAACCAATGCTGGCAAGTCGTCCCTATTTAATCGCCTAGTCGGGCGACAGGATGCCATCGTGGCACGCGAAGCGGGCACGACGCGCGATAGTGTCTATCGTCGGGTGGATAACGACTGGGGCAGCTATATCTTGGCGGATACGGCGGGCTTACTTGATAATCCCCGCGACGATTTTGAGGCGAGCATACAAGACCAGGTGGATGATGCCATTGAGAGCGCCGATCTGATAATTCTCGTCAAGGATAGCACCGAAGGTGCTACTAACGAAGATAGGGCTCTAGCGAAGCGAATTCTGCGCTCGGGTAAACCAGTTATCTTAGCCCTCAATAAGATTGACCTCGCCGAGGCTAATCCTGAGAGCGACTACTTAAATTTTGGCATTAAAAATATTGTTCAAACTAGCGCCGAGCATAATCGGGGGCTGGGCAAGCTAAGGGGCGAGATCGCGGCGAACATTTCGCATGTTCATCAGCGGCATGACGACGAAAGCATCAGCGTGGCGCTGATTGGGCGACCAAATGCAGGCAAATCTTTCCTATTTAATACCTTGGCTGGTAAGCAGCAGGCGGTAGTGGCAAATGTCGCTGGCACGACGCGCGACATTAACCGCGTGGATGTACGCTACCACGGTCAGACAATATCCTTGCTCGACACGGCGGGCGTGCGTCGCAGCGGCAAGATCGAGCGGGGCATAGAGAAGTTTAGCGTCCTCAGGACGGCGAACGCTATCGAAGAAGCAGATATTTGCCTCCTCGTCATGGACGTACATGAGCTCAATACGGCGCTGGACACTAAGCTAGCGGGGCAGATTATTGACGCCGGCAAAGGGTTAATTATCGTGGTGGCGAAGTGGGACAGTGTCGAGGGCAAAGACGCCTATACGCGCGACGCCTTAGCGCCCGGCATCGCCCGCGCCTTCGACTTCGCTCCGTGGGCGCCGCTAATCTTCACTAGCAGTTACACTGGCCAGAATGTGACCAAAATTTATGACCTGATTCTAAAGATTCAAGCGGAGCGGACGCGTCAGATTACGACGAGCCAACTAAACGATTGTCTCAGGCGGGCGGTGATGCGCCATCGGCCGGCGGCACTCAAGAATCAGCACCCACGCCTGCGCTATGTGGTGCAGACCGACGTCTGCCCACCGTGGTTTGTGATTTACGGTAGCAACCTAAAATTTTTGCACTGGTCATACAAACGCTACCTCGAGAGCACCTTCCGGCGCGAATTTGGCTTTGATGGTACGCCGATTAAGTTTAGCTATAGGGATGAAAAGCAGATCAAGGCGAACCGCGAGCGGGTGGCGCTAGGCCAGGACATCGTAGACAAGAAGAGTGGCGGTAAGCGCCAGAGGCTAATCTAATGGCGAGAGAAACGAGTGAAGACGCTTCAGCGATAAATGCGACGACCGCGGCGGTAAGCCAAACGACACTAAAGTCACCCAAAATTATTTACTTCACTGACGGCAGCGCCTTGCCCAACCCTGGCTGGGGCGGTTTTGCGGTGATTCGCGACGGTGAGCCGTATATTATCGGGGGCGAGCCAGACGGTAGCGTGGTAGCGCCCGACCAGACGACGAATATTCGCATGGAGGGCATGGCAATACTAAACGCTCTGCGCGATTCGGCGGGCATGCAGGCAGAAATTAACACCGATAGCCTCTTCTGGATTAACGTCATTACCAAGTGGGCACCCGGTTGGGCGAAACAGGGGTGGAAAAAGCGCAGCGGCGATATCCAAAACCTTGATTTAGTCCAAGCGGTTTACGGCACTTTTTTACAGCGGTCGCATGCCACGCTCAAGTGGGTGCACGGGCACGATGGTGTTTGCTTTAACGAGATGGCGGACAAATGGGCGAAAGAGGCTCGCGACCGTCGTCTCACCAACCCCGTTTATGTTGCTGAACTGTAGGGCTGCTCCCGCTCCAGTCAGATCATTCACCCTTCCCTTAAGAGGATGCCGGATTAGCAAAGCCAATCTAGTGGGGCTTTGGGGCACGGTTTCGCTTATGCTACAATTGTTCCAGCAATCTTCAGCTAGGCGAGATTAAATAATGTATGTGAACGAAAACGAGCAGAGGGAAATTAAACGCTTAAAACACGAGCGGCGACGCACTGTGCTACTGACGCTCCTGATAACCGTCTCAACCATTCTGGTGGGTGGCGTCGTAGCGCGGGCGCAGGCGGCACAGAACTATAATCGGGCCTACCATAATCTACAAGCGGCGGTGAAAAGTAGCGCTGATATGGCGAGCCTGAGCGCTGATGATGTCGTGGCGGGCGAAAAGCTCATCGTCAGTAGCGATAGCGTGGCGACAACCAAACATCACCAAAAGAGCGGTGCACGTGTGACGGATACGGCGCTGAATCTACTAAAGTCAATTCGCACTGATGCTGAGGCGGAGCTAAAAGAGAGCGATAGCACCGTGAGCCAATGGTCAGTGCGGTCGATCCTGACCGGCTGGCTCGACGCGCAGGCATTGCAGAATAAGGCGGCGCAATTTAACGCCCGCTCGCGTCAGCTAGCGGTCTACACCGACGCTGTGTCGGATTCGCACCAGCGGAAGCTCTTGTCTGACGCGCGGTCGGCTCTGAACTCAACTATTCTTTCCGTCGAAACCTTAGCGCAAAATACCACGCTTAGTAGTGATACGCGGTCGAAACTTGCCCAGGAGGCCCTAGTGGCACGGCGGGTATCTAGCAGTAGCAGCGTCAGTACCGTTGAGGCGGCACGCAAAGAGCTGGACGACCTAGTTAATAGTGTCAACGACGAAATTAGTCGGAACAATCAGGACATTTTGGATATTGAAGCAGCGGTGCGAACGGTCAAAACGACGGCGGATAGCAGTGGTAGTTACGTCAATTCGGCGGTGAAAATAATTCATGCCGGCGGGCTGAGCGAAGTCTGGGGTTTGAGTGCGATGCGGGGCGCCTGTGCAATTACGGCGGAGCAGCAACGTTCGTGGATGGCTGCATACTGCGAATCAACGCCGACGCAGGTGTATATCAATAGCACGCTCGGGGCGGAGACGACGAAGGACAGCTATTTTGCTGACGCAATGCGACACGAGGTAGCACACCACTTAATTCATCGACGGTGTGGAACGACCGAGCCGGCGAGTATTGGCGATAGTGCCAATGCCGAATCGGTAGCTAGTTCGTATGCGGTGTTATACCTCGGTGCTAATGCGGCGACGCTGAATCGGGCAACTGACAGTCGTTACTATATGAATCAGGCGAGCGATGACGCAGCCGCCCGTATCCACGCCGGGCAATGCAGTTGACCCCCTCCCCTTTAGGGGGGGGCAGATTGGCGTAGCCAATCGGGTGGGTTTACCTTAACCATATTGACCACCACCAGCCATTAGTGATAAACTTAACCTATATGGACAATGGGAGCCAAACAGAAAGGGGTTGATCGATGGGCGGTAAAGAAAAATTAAGTAGTGACACGTACTACGACCTAGTCAAAGAGGCGCAGCGTCAGATCAATGCGATGCGTGAAGGCGGGGCAAACGGCGAGACGCTGTCATGGCGTGATGTCTATGCCCCAGTGCGACAATTTAACGAGGCATGGTCAGCGCAGCGCAAAGCTGAGACTTCAGAGCCAAAGCACGAAGCCAAGGCGGAAGCTGAGCATTCCCCGATCGCCCGTGAGGCTAAGCGTGAAATTGGCGCGACGGCACTCGATAGCGTCCAGCAGACCGCACGCCGCAGCGAAGCTTATCAGCCTCGCCATATGCGGGCTGAGCAGCCCGTCGAGCCACTGTCGCCGCAGCGTCCTGACGAGAGTATTGACGATTATATCGACCGCATGGTTAAGGAAGAAGTTGCCAACGACGACGTCCGCCGCAAAGAGGCGAATTACCAGCCGCGGCACATGCGCCCAGCCGAGGCAGCGCCAGTGCACGAGAGCGTAGCTCCAGCCACTATCGAGCCTGAAGCCCGTCGCTTTGCTGAAGTGACAGGCCGAGCGCCACGCCATATCAACAATGAACTTGATCGCAGTTTGCCGAGCATTGAACGGACCAAGAGCCCAGAGCAAGAGCGCGCCGAGCAAGGCGAAGCAGTTTATGCGAAAACGACCTATGACGCCGCGCTTGCTAAGACTGTCGAGGAGCATCCAGTTAGCGAATCTGCCGCCCAGAAGATTAATGAATACCAGGAAGCCAAAGAAAAGCACGAGGATGTCAGTTTCTATCGCTTTACTGATAGCGACACTGCAAGCGTAAATAATTATTTGATTCAACAGGGTGCCAATGGTCATAGCATGGAAGAGCTTAAAGCGGATGCTAAGGACCTATTGCCGGAAAGCGAGCTGTTCCGCGATATCGATCACCCTGATGATGCAGTGCACAAGGGTATTACCGAATTCCACGAGAACCTACGTAAAGAGCGTGAGCCGGAAGTCGATAGCGAGGCTGTACGCAAGGCCAATCATATGGCGGCCGAATTGGCAACGCCACATGGAAGAATTGAGGGCTTCCTGGCAGAGCGCGCTGCCCGTCGTGAGCAGCGTGAAGCTGACGAGGCGGCTGGCTACACTGACTTGCCGGGCTACAAAGCGGTTATTCGTGGGCGCAAAAAGTATGACCAGCTCGACAAGGAAAATACCTACAAGAGGGGCTGGGACGTTAAGAGCCAAGAGTATAATCGCGAATACAGTAACGCCGTTGATGAACTAATGCTGCAATACTTTATGAACATGCCAGCTGAGACGAGCGACGACGAGAAGCAGGCTCGTATCAACGAGCTTAACCAGCGTTTCAACGTGCGGAAATACGCCAGTGACAAGGACCGCGAGAACGGTACCGATATGATTACGCCGATCTCACTGGCGCGCCTCGAGCATGAGGCGGGCGTACGTCGAGCGGCCGAGCATAATGGCTGGAACATTATCGACTGGGCTAAATTTCATCGATCACATAGCGCTGAGAGCGAGCGTGACCACGAGAAGCGCAACCACATGACCACAGCCCAAAAGGTGGTTGCGGGGGTAGCTGCCTGTGCTTTAAGCGCTACTGTATTGGGCGTCTACGCGCAGGCGCAAGCCAACAATGCTCCGGCTGATACTATCAGCTATGCGGCAGAGAACGACAATCAGGACGAGACGGCGGGCGATACTGTCGCCGACCAGGGCCTGAACGGCGAGACTAAGGCTTCTGATACTGAAACAGAAGCCACTGAAACAGAATCGGGTGTCGAGACCATGGAAGCGCGCCATTACACGGCGGATAACCTGCCGGCACTTGACCACCATATGTGGAATAGCCCGAATAAGCGTTCGGCGACAGCCTTTACGGCTGAAGTCGATACCAGCAGCCGCGAGGCGACCTATACTCACTTTATGGAAGCCTGTGAATCCATGCCAGAGCAGCTATCGATTTTCGCTAACACGCTATTATCACCTGAGCAAGCAAAACAGTTAGGCCTAACGGGCGACAACAATGCCGACGCTGATCTACTAACAACCAATAACGAGATGCGAGCTAATGTCCTGAATGCCGTGTCGGACGCACTCTTTAGTGCGAACACTAACTATGACGATGTCACCCTGAACGGCAATTATGTTGACTACGGCATTCGCCAGGATAAGGATGGTGGTTTTACGCTGATCGACGGCCAAACTAATCTGACGGGGCAGGAAGCGATTCAGATTACGAATGGCGAGGATGGCGTTATGGTGGTGATTAAAGCCTGCGATAACGTCGTGCAAAAGGTGGCGGGCCAGATCCGTGTTGTCAAGCGAGGTACGATCCAGCACACCACGACGACAACTAATACTACCACTACGACAGAGACTGGTACGCCTGGCACTCCGAATACGCCTGATACGCCAGATACACCTCCGAATACGCCAGATACGCCAGATACACCTCCAGATACGCCAGATACACCTCCGGATGTTCCGGTTGTGCCGAAGGCTGACAGCCAGATTGGCGAAGAGAACGGTAATCCGCACGTCACAGTTAATGAAGAAGAGGGCAATGTGGATAATCCAACGGGTGTAACCGAGCACCACGAGCGTGGCGGCAACGTAACTTCGTCGGAAGAAGCAGCAGCCAGTGAAAGTACCACTAGCACAGAGCAAGCTACGACGACAACTCAGCCAACGCAGACAGCGACAACGGGCACTTCGTCTGAACCTGTAACAGTTTCACAGAATCAGACACCGCAGCAACGAGTTGAGCAAATTTACCAAGAAGAAGTTGCTCGGGCAAACGGCAACGCCGAGGCGGCACAGACAACGACTAATGCGCCAGTCAGCGGTGGTGAAACTTACCAGGAGGCTGAGACGCACGTCGGTGAGTCGACAGGCATGAGCAGCACTGGTGAGACGGTTGACCAAGCACAAGAGACAGTGACGACAGGATTTAATGCGGAATAGATAGGCAAAGGAAAGGAGCAATATGTCTAATCTAACTAAAAGTAAAATCAGCGTAGCCGCTATAACGGTCGCTGTAATCGGCACGGCGCTTTTTGGTGCTTCGGCCAATGCATGGGGGCCAACGCGTGACACGTATACGTGGCAAGTGCCGTCGGACCATGTCACCTTCAACTCGATCACTGACGACAAGTATTGGGGCGACGAACGCGGCTTTACTGTCATTAAGGATCTAGGTACGGATTTGACCAATGATGGCAAGACGGCTGCAGGCAAGATTACGGGCGAGATTGGCACCAATGCCAATACGCCGAACGTTGTCGCTAGCAAGAGTGATAGCGACTTTAAGGAAGTTGAGACAGCGCATGATGGGCACTATTACATGATTAAAATGCTGGTGCACAACAACGCCTCTTCGAATCTAAATCTGACCGCCAAGGACACTAACATTGGGGCATATATCGACAAGGCATATAGCAAGGCGATTACAATTCAGACCGACATTAATGCTAGTAACTGTGGTGCCAACACCAAAGGCAACAAGGGTAGCGAGTGCTGGTTCTGGGATGAGGCCTATATTAAATCTGCAGATGACGACCAGTATAAAGCGGAGTATGTCAAGGATAGCCTACGTTATTATAACAACGTTAAACTGTTTTCAAGCGGTGACAGCTTTACCTTTACTGGTGATAACGACGACAGCAACTTGCTAAAGAGCCAGGGCGTAAAGATCGGCTACGACAAGATGGATGGCAATATCCCGGGTTGTTCTCAGTATATGGGCTTTGCTACTTTCATTGTTAAAGTGAGCAAGAAGGACAGTACCGACACCAATCAACCAAACTACATCTTCTACAAGCGGTCGCGCATTTATGGCACCGAGTCGGGCGGTTGGAGTACGCAAACGGTAGCCAAGCCAGGCGATACGATTGAGTTCCAAATTGGACTGCGCAATATCGGCAAGACGACCTTGACCAATCCAATTTTGCAAGACACAATGGGTCGCACAGTAGCATTTAAGCTAGATAGCAACCGGAATGGCAACGATCCAGAGAGTACCGATAAGGCTAGCTACCAAGAGCCGAGCAACAGCGGCGCACAGTATCATCTAGTCTATAACACTGGCTCGTCCAAGTTCCAGAGTGCTAATCATAATTCAGCAAATGGCGGTGCTTTAACGCTAACCAACGACAACTGGGGCAATGAAGGCATCAAGGTTAGTTCGCTAGCGCCTTGTACCGACGAATTAATGGAGCAGTCAAAGAAGAACGAGCAGAGTGGCGATGACGGTCGGTCGCTATCTGGCGCGGATAAATATAGCGCTTGCCCGAACGTAGCTATTAACTACACAATGACAGTGCCAAGTGCCGATAAAATGCCCTGTGGCACAGTTACATACGAGAACGTAGCGCTTGCTTATACCTCAGAAAACGACAATAAGTTATCGACTAGCCGTGTTACCGTCCAGAATGATGACGAGCACTGTATTAAGCAGGACACGCCAACGCCAACCAATGGTGCCTCGCAGCCTGGTGCGCCAACAGCTGGTACAACACTAGCCAAAGCGGCGGTTGCCAGCACGGTAGCTCTCGGCGTCTGTGCGGTCATCCTTGTCCGCTTCCTGTTAAAGCGTAAAGAGAGTAAATAGCCTTACACACCCTGCGCATTGGCGATATGAAAATAATTTACCCTCCCCTTCAGGGGAGGGTAAATTGGCTTAGTTAATCGGGTGGGGATCAACCTTGCTCCTAGCCCTAAAATATGTTAATCTAATACCTATGAAAGCAGTCATAACTAGTGGCAACAAACAGTATCTAGTTGCCGAGAAAGAGACCCTTTTGGTGGATAAGCTGCCAGAGGACGAAAAAGAGCTCACGTTTGACGCGCTACTGACAATTGACGGTGATAAAGTCAAGGTCGGTGCTCCAACCGTGGACGGTGTTAAGGTAACGGCAAAGGTCGTCGACCCGCTAGTCAAGGGCGAGAAGACCCGTGCCATTCGTTATCACGCCAAAAAGCGTGTGAACAAGGTGACCGGCGGTCGCCACGAATACACTCGCATTCAAATCGAGTCGATTAAATAACCTAGCGCCCTCCTTGCGAGGGCGTTCAAGCATAGAAAAACTCATCCGTCTACGGCTATCGCCGTATCCACCTTCCCTAAAAGGGAAGGGTTAAGCCCCTCTCTATAGAGAGGGGCAGACGAGCGTAGCTCATCGGGTGTGTTTTACCCTGTCTTTAATTATCCTTGCGAAATTCTCGCAAATAACCTTTGACTGCGCCTCGCTTGTGGCGAGGAGTCTATTATCGTTTGCCGCCGCCTTCATTTTGTCAACGTCATAGCCTAGCGTCTCTAACCACTCGAACTTTTTCTCTGGCCAGGTGTTGATATCGTCTAGTGCCACTTCGGGATGAAATTGCACGCCGTAGATTAACTTATTATAGGCGAACGCTTCCACATGGCAGTCCTTCGACGAAGCGAGCAAGGTAGCGCTAGTGGGCAATTTCTCCACTTCCGACTGGTGATTCTGATACATGATTAATTTAGGCGGTAGACCTTTAAGCAACGGTGAAGCTAGCCCCGCCCGATTAATCTCCACCTCGCACGGGCCATATTCAAATCCGCCGTCGGCAAAGTTGTCGCTACGTTCTTCCGGGCTGACTACGCCGCCGAGTGCGCTAGCAATTAATTGTTCGCCCAGGCAGATGCCGAGAAGTGGGATATCTTTATCTGCACAATCCTGTATTAGTGTTATTACGTCAGCGAGCCATGGGCGCACTTTGCCGTTTAGTAGGTAGGCTCCGCCAGTGACAATGACGCCTGCGAACGCATTATCTTTATCGTCACTCGCCGAATATTCAATATGCGCCGGCACTTCGCCACTCATGCCGAGGCGATTGTCGATGATAAAGCCCGCCTCGCTCAGCCACGTCTCAAACCGCCCCGCGTTATGGTCGACGGTGTGATTAACCACGAGTATTTTCATAGAATTATTGTAGCATGTGGCTTAATTTTCCTTAGTAGCCCAGAGAAGCTGACGAGAAGCTATCTCTGAAGCATTATGCTGTATGATATGGTTAGAGCAGATTATGAATAGAAAGGTCTGGCTGGTTGCCAGATAGTATTCAAGGACAACAGCCGCGCAATAGCCGTGGTGGAAGCTAAGGATGCGAATCACGAAGTGAAGGTAAGTGGGAGAAGACTGATATATGGCTAAGAAGGAAGTAAGAACTGACCTCTGGGTTGCAAAGCAACTTGACGAGTGCGGTATCAAGTTTGATGCGCAGGGAAGCAACATCAAGGAGCTTGACGAGGCTCTGAAAACGGCATCCAAGAGGGGCACGGGAAAGGCTGGATACCCTGAGTATGTAGCCGTGATAGGCAATTTTGTCCTTGTTATCGAGGATAAGGCTGATATAGAAAAACAGGTGAACTTGACCGATAAGGGCGTTATTGCAACGGACACGAAGTCGATTACGGACTATGCCGTGAATGGCGCGTATTTCTACGGTAAGCACATTGCACAGAACAGCCCGTTCAAGAAGGTGTTCGCGCTTGGTGTCTCAGGTGACGAGAAGCATCATGTCATAACTCCTTTGTGGGTCGATGACCGCGAGGGCTATAAGGAGCTGCCAGACCTTGAGTCGTTCGTATCTTTCTCACCTAGAAACATCCGCGAGTATTACACGCGGTATGTACTTGAAGAAGAGACAGACGTCGAAAAGACGACGGAGCAGATTCTGAAGGATGCAGCGGAACTACATGAGTACCTGCGCACCTATGGAACATTGAAAGACCAGGACAAGCCGCTTGTTGTTGCGGGTATCCTGCTTGCGCTGGATGAGATTGAGTACGGTGGCTTCAGCATCAACAGCCTGACCGGTGACCAAACGCCAGGAATGCGCGATGGCGACAAGCTGATGAACGCCATTAGGGGGCGTCTGACCCGTTCGAACGTTGGTCCTGATGCGAAGAAAGACAAGCTGCTGCACGAGTTCGCCATCATTCAAGACAGCGTTCGCCTGAACGAGAAGAACGACACGCTCGGCAAGACGCCGCTCAAGTACTATACGGAGTTCTTGTACGAGAGGGTGTTCAAGAACATCAAGTACCAGAAGACGAGCGAGGACTTCATCGGACGGTTCTATGGCGAGTTCATGAGCTATTCCGGCGGCGACGGACAGACGCTTGGTATCATTCTGACGCCTCGCCATATCACTGACCTTATGTGTGATTTGGTCAATGTGGGGCCTGATGACGTCGTACTTGACCAAACAACTCCAAATATGATACAAAGAATAAGCGGGATATTTGAAAGAAATGCTTTGATTTCAAAGGAAATATAGCCTTTTCTAAATTTTATATAGTTTAGAAATTAAAAAAATAATAAAAAAATTATTCTATGTGTTAATTGAAACTAGTAAGTTATTAAAAAATATGACTGAAAATGTGGTCTAATTAAATAGACGGATAAATAGTAAGTTATAGAGAAGAGTATTTATGGAAAAAATAAAAAAATTATTTGGAGAAATTGATTTAACTTGGAAAAAGTTAATTTTATTTGCAATTCTAGCAGGAGTTT
>Ga0256404_1006633_pt1 | contig 18958 bp, 25 predicted proteins | sample RumenRJG_01DNA_FD_185990 | JGI IMG/M metagenome (GOLD analysis project Ga0256404, IMG submission 185990) | Bovine rumen microbial communities from Lethbridge, Alberta, Canada - RJG_01 | ecosystem: Host-associated > Mammals > Digestive system > Stomach > Rumen | place: Canada: Alberta | collected...
AGTAAGCGGAAAAGATACCGAACTGTGCTGCCGCTCCCATAAGGAAGCTCGAAGGACTTGCGATCAGGGGACCGAAATCCGTCATAGCGCCGACGCCCATGAAGATCAGGGAAGGCAGGATCGCCCATTCGTCGAGCATGAAGAAATAGTACAGAAGGCCGCCGTTTGCCGTCTCAGAAGGCGCTGCCATGATATCCGGATAGATATTGACCAGCAGCATGCCGAATGAGATCGGAACAAGCAGAAGGGGTTCAAATTCCTTCGCAATAGCGAGGTACATGAACACGAGAGCCACAACGATCATGAGGTAGTTGCCCCATGTCAGGTTCATAAAAGCGGTCTGATGTACTAAGTTATCAAGAGTACGTGTAATATATTCCATATAACTTAGACCTCCTTGAAGTCAGATGATCAGTCGATCGTAGCCAGAAGTGTGCCTGCCTCAACCGGATCACCGACGTGGCAGTCGATGGAAACGACAGTGCCGTCTTCGGGAGCAACCATAGGGATCTCCATCTTCATAGCTTCAACGATAACGATCGCGTCGCCCTTCTTGACTGCCTGGCCTACGGACGCCTCTACCTTGAAGACCTTACCGGCTGCGCCGGCTTCTACTCTGTACTTGCCTGCGCCGCCTGCGGGTGCAGCTGCCTTGGGAGCCGGAGCCGCCTTGGGAGCAGCCTTAGGTGCAGCCTTGGGAGCAGCGGGAGCTGCTGCGCCGTTCTCGTTCTCTTCTACTGTAACTTCATAAGCTGTGCCATTGACAGTAATTATATAATTCTTCATCTTAAATATCCTCCTGAGATTATTTTCTTCTGGCTTTACGGATCGAGCGGACCACAAATCCGTCCGTACTCTGTTGTCCTTCAAATGCTGCGATAGCTGCCGCGATCACCGCGACCAGTTCTGTATCATCGGCGAGTTCTTCAATTTCCTCTGCCACCGGTGCGGCGGGAGCAGGTACGGGAGCCGGCGCCTTTTTGCTTGCTGCGGTCTTGTTGGAAGCGCCGCCGACAACCTTGCCGAACAGTGCGATCACAAGTGCCAGAAGGATCAGCACCGCAAATGTCGTTCCCATGCCGAGCAGTGTATTCATACCTGCCTGCTGGATCTTCTCCTTCATGCTGTATTCAACGTTTGTTGTGATTCCCGTTACAGTATAATTCTGGTCGGAACTCTCCATCGTGAATACTACGTCAGCGTCATGCTTGGAACCCTTGACCCTGACGGTTACCATTCCTTCTTTCTTGGTAAAGGAGCATGATTTTCCTTCTATACCCTGCACTTCTCCGATATCCTGCAGCGCGTTCTGCCAGCTGCTGAACGCGGGGCCGTATACCGGGTCATCCATCTGTGCCTCAGCCTGTCCGGTCGCAATCGCTTCATTCATTGACAGAACGAACTGACTTGCCGAGTCATACCACTGCTGCTTCTGTTCCTCAGTCAGTTCCACCTCAGAAGGTGCGGAATTGTTTGAAGAGCCGCCGCAGGCAACAAGACCGAAAACACAGGCGATAACAAGAAGTGTTGTTATTAACCATTTTTTCATATTTCGTGTCTCCTTCTTACTTCGCGCTGTGCTTCTTCGCAGGGAATTCCTCTCTCTTTGTATAAAGCACTTCCATTGCGCCGATCAGATACTTGCGAAGATCCTCGGGCTCGATGATCTGATCCACATATCCTCTTGCGGCAGCGCTGTCGATGCTGTTCTGCAGAGCGTCATATTTTGCCGCGGTCTGCGCGACTTCTTCTGCGGTTCCCGAGCAAAGAACGTGAGCCGCCAGTTTGGCGTCCATAATACCGATCACTGCGTCAGGGAATGCGATCGTAAAATCCGCGCCGCAGGCTTTGCTGTTCATAACAGCATATGCGCTGCCTACTGCCTTCTTCACGATGACATTGACCTTGGGCACATTGGCGCCGGCAAAAGCAGCTGTGAGTTTGCCGGCAGCGTCAGCTACCTTCTTCTCCTCGCTCTCGGTCGCCGCAAATCCTGTCACGTTGGTGAGCGTGATCACGGGAATCTCAAAAGCGTCGCAGAAGCGGACGAAATCCGCCGCCTTATAGCAGCCGGAAGCCGTAAGAACTGTCTCATAGGTGTTCTTCTCTTCGCCGTTCTCATCATATACGGCGCTTCTGTTGGCTACTGCGCCGACAGTTGTACCGTTCAGTCTGATAAAGCCTGTAGCCATCTCAGGAGCGCAGTCCCTCTTAGTCTCAAAGAAGAGGCCGTCGTCAGCTGCATCGCTCAGAACGATCGCGGGATCCGCATAGCCGCCCGCAATATTCTCGCAGGCGCGGTTCAGGTCGTCTGTGCAGTCAGCCACAGCTTCGTCTTCATTGTTGGAAGGAAGCATGGATACCAGCGTTCTGATCTCGCCGAGGATCTCCTCTTCCGTTCCTACCGCGTCGACACTGCCATATGCAGCCTTTACAGCTGCTGCCGCGGTATCATTCTTATCCTCTTTGTTTCCTGCAAGCGTGTTGGGCGCGTTCACAAAGAGCTTGGCGTCTTTTGCCATAAAAGCAAAATCTGTGATAGCGGGTATCAGTGCAAGGCCGCCCCCGCAATTGCCAAAGATCGCTGTGATCTGAGGAATCAGGCCGGAAGCCTTTACCTGTCTGCCGTAAATAGTACCAAATGCGTTAAGTGCGTCCATGCCTTCCTGCAGGCGGAGTCCTGCTGACTCGATCAGGCCAACCACCGGCGCGCCTGTACGGATCGCAAGATCATAGATCGCCGCGATCTTTCTGGCGTGCATCTCTCCGACGCTGCCCCCAAGTACAGATGCATCCTGGCTGTAGACATAGACCAGATTACCGTCGATCACACCGTAGCCGGTGATCACACCGTCGGAAGGTGTCTGCTCTGGTTTCAGATTGAAATCAGTCGCTCTGGCTGTCACCTTCGCGCCGATCTCAACGAAACTGTTTTCATCGAGCAGGGCGGTTATTCTCTGTCTCGCTTTTGAAGAACTGCTCATTTTTTCGACCTCCATATAAAAATATCCTAATCATAAACACTATGAGTATAACATAGTTTAAAAAATAACTATATGTGATTTATATCGTTTTTTTTAATGAATTTTATAATTCTTTCATACCCTTTCACGAAAAATACCAGAAACAGGCCAAAGCATTGGTCACAGAGCCTCTTCTCAGATCTCGAGCCTCATATCCACCTCTTTTTCAGCCTCTTCCCGGAACTCTTCCATCTGTTCGGAGCCGAAATCCGGAAGATCCTCGAGTGAACTGATCCCGAAAGATCGCAGGAACTGCTGCGTGGTACCGAAAAGAAGCGGCCTTCCCGGCGCCTCCTTTCTGCCTCTCTCCTCTACAAGCCCGAATCCTACGAGCTTATTGATCGCGAAATCGCTGTTGACACCGCGGATGCTCTCCACTTCCGCGCGCGTCACAGGCTGCTTGAACGCGATGATGGAGAGAGTCTCCATGAGCGTATCGGTCAGCACCTGCCTTTTGGGCTGCTTCGCTATTTTAACAAGGTACTCGTAATACTCGGGTCTGCTCGAGAGCTGGACCGCGTCCTCAAACCAGTTGATCTTAAGACCGCTCCCTTCCGCGTCAAATCGCTCTTCCAGCACATGGACCGCTTCGCGGACTTCTTCTTTTGAGAGTTCCAGAACTTCCGCCAGCAAGGCAACCTCCACCGAATCTCCCATAGCGAACAGGATCGTCTCAATCGCCGCTGTTGTTCTGTTCAGTTCCATTTCCTTCCTCCTGTTCCAAGTCAGCCGGCAGAAGCTCTACGAAAGAGATCTCTCCGGGGTTAAAGATCCGGATCGGCAGCGTATGCATCCCAAGGCCGCAGGTCAGTACCATGGAACTGAGATGCTTTTCTCCTCCGGTCTGCGCGCTGTAAAAATACTGGCCGCAGCTGTATCTGGGAAAAAGATTAGGCCTGGTCCCCATCACCCCTCCGATCGCGGGAAGGCGCATCAGGCCGCCGTGGACATGGCCGCAGAGACACAGGTCAGCACCCCACTGCGCATAAGTCGGAAAATATACCGGGATATGAGATACCAGAACCGTATAGGCAGACCTGTCGGGCTCTCCGATCATAGCGCGCAGCTCCTCTTCGGTCAGTCTGGTCCTCTTGAACTTTTTATAATACTTCATCGGGAGCTCCAGCCCCTGAAGAAGAACCCCGGATTCATTTCCTCCCACAGGATCAACGGCGCTGTTATGGAGCATGCGCACACCGGCTTTTTCCATCTCTTCGAGGAATCTGGCGTCATAAGGATTCAGTTCCTCATAGTATTCAAGCCTTAGTTCGTGATTTCCCTCCGCGAAGAAGACCGGACAGATCTGTGCCAGCCTCTTCATCAGTGAGAGAGTGTGCTTCATCCAGTCCGTTCCCGTATCATCTGCTTTATGCCCGCTTCCGAGAGATTCTTCGCATAGTCTGTTGACCTGTCCGTATACGATCAGATCTCCGCCGACGATCACCGCGTCGGGTTGGAGTTGTTTGATCCTCTCCACCAGTTTTTCGTTATCCTGTCCGTAGGACTTCTCGTGAAGGTCGGCTATAAATACCAGTTTTAACTGTTTTTTGATCCTGGATGAACGCAGTCTGTAAGAGCGCACGACGAAGCGCCGGTTATCAATGACCATAGAGATGATCATAACCGCGATCAACACTGCTAATATTTTAATGACCAATACTGTCATGACTCCACCACAATTTCTTTGAGACATCCTAGCAGCATGTCCTGTTCTTCTTATCCTGCAAAAAAAGTTCCCTGATTCGAGATCAGGGAACTTTCTGCTTGCAGATCAGCCGTCAAATCAGTTGTATTTTCTCTTTCTGGCTGCTTCGGACTTTTTCTTGCGCTTTACGCTAGGCTTTTCGTAATGCTCTCTTTTACGAATTTCCTGCTGGATACCGGCTTTCGCGCAGCTTCTCTTGAAGCGGCGCAGTGCGCTGTCCAAAGTCTCATTCTCTTTTAAGATTACACTTGACATTCGTTCTACCCTCCCTTCAGTCCCTTCAGCTTGACTGATTGGGTTTTTCTATACGTTCACCGAACATACAGTGAAATTATAGCATAAAAGTTCGACGTGTCAAGCACAAACTCACTGGTCTTTTTCTGCCGCTTCACCTGCGTCTTCTCCGGGATCAGTTACTTCCTGCGCCTCAACTTCCTCTTCAATTACCGGGGCTGTTTCCGGCTCCTGATCTGTTTCCATTTCGGGTACCGCAAAAAGCTGACCGGATCCGACGAAGGGTTCTTCCACGTTGTGAGCAAAATACCGTTTCTGTGCATACCTGAAACTGTCAAGAAGATACCTCTGTGCGTTTATGGCCACATTGCTGTTGACCGCCGTGACCTCAAAAGCGTGGAAGCATCCGTGATACACTCTCAGAGACACCGGTACATCTTCCTTTTTCATTCTGGCAAAATACAGAACAGTCTCATCTTTTACCGGTTCCAGGTCTCCCACTATACTGCAGGCAGGCGGCATTCCCCTGAGGTCAGTCTCTCTTCCGGGCGCCGCGTAGACCGGTATTTCTTCCGTCATATCTCTCAGATAAAGATCCCAGGCTGCCCGGTTCTTGCGGCTGTCCCAAACCGGCGCGTTGTTATCCTTTGCCGATTCGCTCTCCATCCTGTCATCAAGCATGGGCGAGATCGGCATTTGGAATGCGATATGCACATCCTTCATATCTCTGGCGCGCAGGCACAGAGCAGCCGTAAGGCCCCCTCCGGAGCCGCTGCCTCCCACAAAAATCTGGTCGGGATTGATCCCCAGTTCTTCAGCGTTGTTCTTCATCCACAGAAGCACACTGTAGCAGTCCTCCAGGGCTGCGGGATACGGAGCTTCAATGGATTTGGTATAATCCGGGAGAACAGCCACGCAGCTTCCTTCTCCGCAGAACATGTCCACAAGCAGGCTCTCCTGTTCGGGAACCCCATACGCATAGCCGCCGTCGTGGAGCCACAGAAGACCGGTCGCATTCTCTTCCTCCGCGTCCTCGCATCGGACCACAAGGATCCTGAGAATACTTCCGTCACTGCGCACGATCGCCTTTTCTTCCGCCACAGTGTTCCTGCTCTTCCATTTGCCGCGGTTCTTTTTTATGCACTGACGGTCAAATTTCTCAAACGCAGCCTCGGTCGCGGCTGTGTAAGTGAGCTTCAACAGCTGTGCGGAAGGCCTGAGTTCTGATCTTATATCTGAATTGCGCACTTTACTCATACTCTATCTCCGTTTTTTATAGTCCGCCCACAAGGGCGGGAAACTTCGCGCAGGATCAGATCACCCGCGCGTTCCTGAGGATCTTCTTTGCAGCCTTCCGAAGGACCGTATTCTTCGCGATCCCTGTCAGCGCTGCAGAAGCCGCTCCTTTCTTCTCCCGGGCGGCAGGCTCCTGACGGTCTTTCTGTTTTGCGGTCATTTCTTTCCGTTTTTCCTTCAGGACAGACTTTCTCTCCATGTTCAGCACTTCAAGAGTCGTCTTAGGGATGCTCCCGCCTTTCAGCACTCTGTATCCCCAGTAGGCGCCGAGCATCAAATGGGCGTTTCTAACACCCTTCTTCGTCTTCTTCGAAGTCTTTTCTCTCATCTTCCTCCGCCTCAATTTCCGGCTGCATCTCCGTTTCCGGTTCTGTCTCAGCTGCATGCTCTTCCCCGGCTTGCGGCTCCGTCCCGGTTCCGCGATCATCCGGCATGTCAGGCTCCGAAGCCGACTGCGCCATTTCTACGATCATCTCATCGGAAGTCTTTCTCTCGGGGACCGGCTCCGGAGCCTGTTCAGTTTTCAGTTCCATCACCGGTTCGGAAGTGCTGTCCTCTTTTCTGAATTTTGCCAATACGCGGTTCCAAAAGTCTCTGATCCACATATTCACCTCTTTTCGACAAGCGCGAAGTCTCTTTATGCGTAACAATATCGGCTGCCGGTCAGTTCATCCCTGTCGAAGCCTGCTCCTGCAGCATATCATTCAGTTCCTGGTCCCACCTTAAAGTGAGGCTCTCGCCGTTATTCACTTTTTCATCCGTCCAGATGATGCTGCCGTCTTTATCGATCTTTATTGTTCCGGTGCCGTCCCTGTAAACTACCTCTTGTCTGACTCCGGTCTCCGACTGATCGTCAGTGACCATCGTCGTGCAGATAGCATCGGTGTACTCGATCGATTTGTCCTCGATCTCACTGAAGATATCCCAGATGTAGTAAATCTGTGTCTCTTCATCCATAAAGCCTGCTGTCACATATACGTCGTTTCCTTCACCTGTAGACTTAATAAGAAGTGAGTACCCCTTCCCTGTCTCTTCGGTATAGGCTCCCTCATATTCCAGAACGCTTCCGCTCCCTTTAGATGTGTTCCCTTCAGAGGCGGTCATCGCCTCTGCCGCAGTGGTCAGCGGTGCTTCCTGAGTCGTAAAGTCCTCTGTTGCTGCCATGTCAGCTGTTTCTCCCGCGGATGTGGAGGCGCCGGTCGCGCCGCCGCAGCCCGCCATTGTAAGTGCAATTACAGCCGCTATGCCAAAAATACTGATCTTATTCAATTTCATATTCTGTACCTCCTGTATGCTCAAGGCAGTTCTTTATTCTTCTTCTGCCCGGTTAACGCTGTTCATTACCCACTCCATATCGATCACCTTTTCATCCCCGAATCGGTCGATCAGAGGTTTATAATGATCTCCGACGGCTTTATATATATCATCGGGGAGTGATACGGAAGCAAACGCATTCCCGTTTTTCATAAGAGCGAGCCTGCCGCCTGTGCTGTCCTGATAGAACAAAAGATCGTCAAATGCGGCTTCCGGCTGCGACTTCTGAAGTTCGCTGCCGATCATGACCTTACAGATCTCAACGATCCGGTCATCGAGTCCGGCATCAAATACCGCAATCTTCTCCTGCAGGTCATACAGGCTGCCAACTACGCGGTTTCTGTAGCCTTTCTGCGCCGGATCAAATCCGCGTTCTTTTACCGTTTCTTCCGATCCCTCGTCAAAAGCCGCTGCGGCGTCCTTCATAGCCTTTGCTCCCGGCGCGTAGTAGATCATCACCTTGTTTTCCATCTCATGATAAAGGCAGGGATATACCACATCGATCTTCTGTCCGCAGGAAGGACAGGTTGTCCTGAACAGTTCTCCGCTCCTGACCTTTTTTCCCAGCACCGGATCCAGATCTGTGTTGATCCTGAGCCAGATCTCAAAATCATGTTCCGCGCCGCATTTTGGGCATCTGATCCTCTTAATCTCTTTCTCTGACATTCTCTTACTGACTTCCTTATTCCAATCTTTCCGCCTGATTCGGGTCTTCAAACATTAATATGAGAGAAAACTTCTCCGATGCTCTCGTTAAATGTAAGGTCTGCCCAGTCTTCCTGGCCTGTGTGGTCGCGGTTGACGATGACCAGGTATCCGCCGCTGTAGTATCTCACCAGAGAAGCTGCCGGATACACCGTAAGTGAGGTTCCGCCTACGATCAGGCAGTCGGCCTTCTGAATGAGACGCTCCGCACCTTCCCACGCCGCCACAGGGAGAGATTCTCCGTATAGCGTGACATCCGGTCTGATCATTCCGCCGCATTCGCAGTGAGGAACTGCCTCGCTGCTGTCATAGATATAACTCTCGGGATATTTCTTTCCGCAGCGGTCGCAGTAGTTTCTGAGTGTCGATCCGTGGACCTCATAAACCGTTCTGCTCCCGGCTTTCTGATGAAGCCCGTCAATATTCTGGGTGATGATCCCGTCAAGTTTCCCTTTTTCCTCCATCTGCGCAAGCTTGACATGCGCCCTGTTGGGGAGGCAGTGCCTGGCGTCCATTTTTTGACGGTAAAACTCGAAAAACACCTTAGGCTCATGATAGAGGCAGCTGCTGCTCAGAAGGTACTCAGGCTGATACCGGTCGAATCTGACGTCGTGCTGATTGTACAGGCCGTCCTTGCTCCGAAAGTCCGGAATGCCGCTCTCTGTGGAAACACCCGCACCGCCAAAGAACGCAATATGCTTTGACTTCTCAATGATCTCATTAAGCGCCTCATACTTTTCTTCTCCCTTGAGGGAACGAAGATAAGCCGCTTCTTTTCTTCTGTCGGAAAACCTTTCCAAGTGCTTCATAAAGACCTCCCTTCACTGCGGGGTCCCCGCTGTTCATCGTCAATGCTTCCTTATTCAATTGGTATTGTAAAGACTCCCCGAATCCGCCGATTCAATGACTTCACCGGATTCCCGGCTCACATAATCTACCCGAATATGATCCGCGTCCCCGGCAGTGTATATATGGTACAGCGTTCCGTACATCACAAGTTCTTCCGCGGTCTGCCGCTCGACAGGCCCGATCTCTTCTCCCGTGACTGTCACCGTAAATACGCTGTAATCATCATTATATTCGATCTTTTCGATCGAAGAGCCGTAGTCTTCGCTGACGATCTCCTCTATCCCGCGGTCCACCGATTCTCTGAAACTGCTTAACAGCTCTTCGTACTGGCTCCGGCTCATGACTATAGTAAGACTTCCGTCCTCCTCGAGAGACGCGCTCTCGTACCCGTTTCTGTCCCTGATCTCATCCGCTTCTTCCTGCGTGCTGATATTCTCGTACAAAGTCGGGATCACGAGGGTAACTTTTTCTTCCTCTTCTGTCGAGGCAGGGATTCGGGTTTCCCCGTTCTGTTCTTCCTGAGCGGGTTCAGCCGCGGCGCCGGTCTTTTCTGAAGCCGTCTCTTCCGGCGCGGCTGTTTCTGATGCCGAAAGGCCGGTTTTGTCCGCATCAGTACCGGGCTGTGTCGTACCGGCGCATCCTGTCAGGATCAGAGCGGCGGCGGCAGCGAACAGAACTCGTCTGATCCTGCCCGGACATGACCCGGTATTCTTATTGATCTTCTCTTCACTCATTCTCCGGTTCCTTTCCTGCCTCGAACGTGTAACCGTTCCTTCCTTCTATATTCCCGGCGATCCAGCTCTTGGTATCCGCCGCCATTCTGTATGCTTCTTCCGTTCCCTCCGTATACTGTTTCCCGGTGGGAAACTCAAGAAATACATAATAAAAACCGCCGTCGCTGCCCCTTAGCATTCCCGCGTATCCCGAATTTTCCATTCCCCGCTCTTCTGTGTATGTGTCATACAGGACAATGGAATACACAAAGCCTCCGACGCCGTCAGTAGCTGTCATACTGCTGTTTTCAATGATATCGAGGGCATACCTGCCCGCCTCCGGCTCCTGAAAATAGTGATAGGAAGCTCCGTTTTCCCACTCCTGCGGCGGTGTGAGACGAATAAACTGAGTACATACATCTCCCTCATCAAAGAAAAGATCTGCCGAGGCAGTGGGTTTCTCCGCTTCGTCCTCTTCCTGTTCCGAGTCCTCAGAAAGGTCTGTATCCGCATACTCCGACACGATCCGGTCCGAAGTCTTTGCCTCTCCCGCCTTATTGCTCTGATCTTCCTTACCGCAGCAAACCAGCAGCGCGGCAAGGCCTGCGGCCGCAAGAACCGCTGTGCCTCTGATTTTTCGCATACATCGTCTCCACTACTAAGCCCCGATGTTCTCATTATGAATCATATCCTACCACTGAAGCGTCAAAATTTCCACCGGAGTATTTTCGCAGTCGTGTACATTATAACCGTATATCGCTTTAGAATCCATAAAAAGAGACTGTGAAGCCTGAGTCTTTTAAAAGATCCATCCCTTCACAGCCCCTGTACAGCCGACCGATTTTCCTTTTTTTTACATCTGGTTAAGTGCTTTCACATAGGGCTTGAGCATAAAATAATATCTTCGGCCCTTTTCCTTGCCATAATGCTTGAGAAGCGCATAGCGCAGAGAATTGAGGTTCTTTCTCTTGTTCTCCGCTCCTAGAAGGAACTGCGCGAATTCGCTGATGTTCTCCTCGCTGAGTTCCTCCGCGGGCTCATCGCTGTGTCTGAAGATCAGGGCGCAGTAATAAAGAAATTTCTCCTCTCTGTCCCACTCCTTCTTCTCGATCGCAAGAGCGCCTGTCTTGAGAGACTGATAGACATCCTTTCCGTCATCTCCGTAGAACTGGATCAGCTGGTTATGAAGCTCCGCCAGATTCTCCATTCCTATGCAGCTGACGATTGCGGTGATCTCATCGGGGTCAGGAGTAAACACATTTGTGTCCTCTTCCTCCGAAGACGTATCTGCGGCTTCGGGATCTTCCTGATCGGAAGTCTCATAACTTTCATCTGCTGATCCGTCATCTTCGATCTCTTCTTCTGTCAGATCATCACTCTCCTGCTCCGAAACTTCGGCAGGATCTGTATCCGGTTCATCAGCAGCTGTCTCTTCGAAGATCTCTGCAGGTTCCTCTTTCGTCTCATCCGCAAAGTCTTCTTCGGCTTCTTCTGAAGATTCCTCGTCCTGAAGATCATCTGACAGGTCTTCCGGATGATCCTCCGCAGTTTCTTCCGGGCCCTCTTCACCGATCAGTTCCGGGGCTTCCTCATCATAGTCCTCTTCGGAGCCGGCATCCTCTTCGAAGTCCGCGGGATCGCCGTCAGCCGGCTCTTCCTCATAATCCTCTTCCCGGTCCGTTTCCGAGTTCATCTGAGCCTCAGACGCGGTGTACATCCTCTCTTCTTCAGCCTGCTCTTCCTGTGCGTCGCTCTCTTCGTGATCGGGCATCCTCACAAGTTTGTGAAGGATCGTGCTCACTTCCGAAGCGACATCGCTTTTGGCAGCGGTTCCTCTTCTGCGGCTGCCGGTCCGGCTGTCCTTACCGGCAATCCTCTTTACGGAATACTCTTTTCGTCTCCAATACTTCACCGCCGCGTCGTATCCCGTGTCATTGGTCACGATGATGAATTCGTCACCCGGATTCACTGCGATGAGGAAGCCGAGTTCCGAGCAGAGCTGGAAATCAAGCGCGTTTGTTCCCTCATAGCATTTGATAAAGGTGACTTTTCTGTCCGATTCCTTGAGTTTGATGAGACTGTCATAACTCATATGGGGGCTGTTCTTTGTGTAAAAGACGATCAGCTCCGCCCGGTCTGCCGGAAGTTCCAGCAGCGGAATCCAGAAATCTCCGACATTCTCGCTGTCGATCAAATAGTGTTTCATATAGGTCTCCTGGTCGGTCGGCACTTATGCATTATAGCGCACAAAACAAACCGCGCGCAAGTATCCCCGGCATATATGTGCTCTCATCCGCTGATCGCATCACTGTTTTTTTCGTGATATTCTGCAGAAAAAAATCAGTATAAACGTTTAACTTTCTGATAATGGTGATATAATTTTTATAGAATTCTGCCGTCTTCATCGGGGTAGGAGCGGCGGAAGTTAATAATTGTATTGGAGGTAACAGTTTATGGCGTCAAAGATTTATGAGTGTATTGAAAAGATCGGGAACCGCATCATAGAGGAAAAGGAATTTCTCACTGAACTCGACCGCGAGATCGGCGATGCGGACCACGGAATCAACATGGCCAGAGGTTTTTCAGAAGTGCTGGCGATCCTTCCGAAGGACAGCGACAATATCGGTGAACTCCTCAAAAAGACCGGAATGACCCTGCTCTCCAAGGTGGGCGGCGCCTCAGGCCCTCTCTATGGAACTGCTTATATGCAGGCCGGGAAAGTCTGTGCGGGCAAGACATCTCTGACTCCTGAAGACGGCAAGGCCATTTTCGAGGCAGTGATCGCAGGAATCCAGAAGCGCGGCAAGGCTGTTAAAGGCGAAAAGACTATGCTTGACGCCATTATTCCTGCTTCCGAAGCTTATTCGGCCGCGATCGACGGCGGTGCTTCACTTCCGGATGCTCTGGACGCTATGTGCAAGGCAGCCGAGGAAGGCGTGGAATTCACCAAGACCATCATCGCTACGAAGGGACGCGCAAGTTATCTCGGAGAGCGCAGTATCGGCCATCAGGATCCCGGTGCCACTTCCGCTACTTATACACTTGAGTGTATTCGTGATTTTGTAAAGGGGATGTGATCTATGGTCGGCATCGTTATTGTATCCCACAGTTGGAAAGTCGCTGAGGGCATCTATGATCTCGCGATGCAGATGGCCTCTGAGAACGAACATATCATTGCTGCCGGCGGAATGGAGGACGGCTCCATCGGTACAGACGCGATGAAGATCCAGGAAGCAATAGAGAATGCAGATACCGGCGACGGCGTCGCCGTTCTGGCGGACCTCGGCAGCGGCATCATGAGCGCCGAGATGGCGATCGAAATGCTTGAGAGTGATATAGATGTCCGCATCGCGGACGCCCCGATCCTTGAGGGAGCGATCAGCGCCGCGGTCACTTCCACATCCGGCGCTTCTCTCGATGAAGTCATTGAAGCCGCTGAGGAAGCAAGGACCGCATCCAAGCTCAGCTGAAACTTGCCATATTCCGGCATTTACAGTATTTCATTTTAGGGAATGAATACTGACATGTATAAATGCGAAAAAACAATGTATTAACAGGAGGTATCCAAATGAAGAAACTTATCAATGGGGTCGACAATGTAGTAGATGAGATGCTCCGCGGTATGGCTGCGGCACACCCTCAGTATGTCGAGCGCGTGGAAGGCACTGATGTCATGATCCGTACCGGCGCAAAGAAGACCGATAAGGTCGTTCTGATCTCCGGCGGCGGTTCCGGACATGAGCCGGCACACGGCGGCTTTGTAGGAAAAGGAATGCTGGACGGCGCAGTAGCAGGCGCAGTGTTCACTTCTCCCACTCCCGACCAGGTCTATGAGGCGATCAAGGCTACAGAATGCGGCAAAGGCGCTCTTTTGATCATCAAGAACTACACCGGCGATGTCATGAACTTCGAGATGGCAGCTGATATGGCATCCGACGAAGACATTGAGGTCGAAAAGGTCGTCGTAGCAGACGACGTCGCTGTTGAGAACAGCACATGGACAACCGGCCGCAGAGGCATCGCAGGCACGATCTTCGTTCACAAGATCGCAGGCGCCAAGGCCGAAGAAGGCGCAAGCCTTGCGGAAGTAAAGGCTGTAGCTGAGAAGGTTATCGCGAATGTCCGCTCCATGGGCATGGGCATCGAGCCCTGCACGGTTCCCGCAGTTGGCAAGCCCGGATTTGAGCTGGAGGACGATGAAGTCGAGATCGGCATCGGCATCCACGGCGAGCCCGGCACACACAAAGAAAAGATCGGCACAGCTAATGCCACAGTAGATCAGCTCCTCGACAAGATCCTCGCGGAAGGCATCTACGGCGCAGGCGACAAGGTCGCAGTCATGGTCAACGGCATGGGCGCTACTCCTCTGAGCGAGCTCTATATCGCCAACCTCGAGGTAGCCAAAGTCCTCGCGGACAAGGGCATCATCGTTGCCAAGACTCTGGTAGGCAACTACATGACTTCCCTCGACATGGCCGGCTTCTCTATCTCCCTTCTGAAACTGGACGATGAGCTCGAGGCTCTTTTGAATGCTCCGGCTGACACGCCTGCATTCACCCAGTTCTGAAGAACCCGACCGGGTCCGGCTGATCAGATGATGTAAACAGTTGCATCCGGATCTGATCACATTTATAATGAATCACAGAGCAGGGCCGGCAGTTGAACTGCCGGCCCTGTATTATTTTCCAAAAAGAGGGGCTTGCGCATGGATCTTAAATACTTACTGCTTCTTCAACAATTCAGGGAATCCGCCGGCGATCTGATGACAGCCTCAATGATGCTGATCACCAATTTTGCGACGATCGGATCCGCAGTCCTGTGCGTGATCATTTTCTGGACAGTCGACCGGATCCTCGGATACTGGGTGATCATCAATACTGTCAGCGGACTCTTTATAAACAACGTCATAAAGCTTACCGCCTGTGTATACAGGCCCTGGATCCGATGGCAGGAGCTTGACCCTCCGGAAAAGGCCATTGAGACTGCCACGGGCTACTCCTTCCCCAGCGGTCACACCCAGATAGCGTCCTCTTTTTTCGGCTCCTGCGCAATGTCCGCGCGGAAGAATCATAAGGCAGTATCCGCCTTCTGCATCGCGGTCATCCTTCTTACAGCGTTCTCCCGCAATTTTCTGGGAGTTCACACTCTTACAGATGTCGTGACATCACTCCTGATCTCCGCGGTCATGATCGCGGTCAATGCACGTTTGTTTGATAAGGCGCGGGAAGACCGTTCTCTTTTGATCAAACTGCTTGCAGCCGGATGCGTCGCGGCAGTGCTGGCCATTGTTTACTTCACCTTCAAAACATATCCTTTGGATTACCTTGACGGCGACCTTATCGTCGATCCCGTCGAAATGAAAAATGACGGATATGCCGCCGCCGACGCCTTTTTGGGCACTCTGGCAGGTGCTTACATCGAGATCCGTCATGTGCGTTTTACGACAGAGGGGACGCTTCCCGTCAAGATCCTCCGCGTGATATGCGGTCTGCCGTTTGTCCTGATCCTGATGTTTGTTCTCAAAAAGCCGATCTATTCTATAGCAGGCACTGCCGCGGGACATGTTATCATTTACACTGTTTTGACTCTTTACATCATTGCCGGTTATCCCGCTGTGTTTACTGCTGTCCGCAGGCGTCGAAACAATGGACAGGACGCAGAAAAGGACTACTCACACAAGGTTTCTGATGATCCCGAATAAGATAAGCCCCGCGCAGTAAATGACTGCCGCAGCCTGAGCCTTTGCTCCTGCCTTTTCATCCCTGACCCATTTATAAGCGCTGTATAAAAGGAGCGCGATAAGGTAAGGCAGGGTGACGGTCAAAAAAGCGTTGGCCCGCAGTGCTGTCTGCAGATCCAGTTTGGATAGTGCCAGGATCATCCGGGTGACCCCGCAGCCGGGACACTGCAGTCCGGTGACTTTATGAAACATACAGGGGACAGACGGCCCTCCCATCCTCAGCCAGATCAGGCAGGCAATTCCCAAAAGAAAGATAAGCAGCAGAAAGCGGATCTTCCTGCTGCTGTATCTTTCTCTATGAAGGCCTTCCGGTCCGTATTCTTCCTTCATTTCCGGACGCATCCGCTTACTCCAGTACTCTGTTGATCGTATCCTGCATAAGGGCTACAGAGACGATCCCAAGTCCGAATATGCCGAGAACAAGATAAAGAACATTGCTGGATGATTTCGTCTGTGCGATGTAGTCGCACTTCTCTCCCATCCTGTAATACCAGTAAAGCCCGTAAATTCCGCAAGTCAGGATCATCAGTATAATTACCAGTCCGCCGCCGGGCGCGGTCTCATCCTGTGCAAGCTCATTGATCTCGTCGTTGATTCTGTATATCCAGTAAAGCAGGTAGATACCGCAGGTGACAAACGACAGGATGATCGCCATCGGAATGCTTCTGGGAGCCACATCCGTGTAGATGATCTCCTCCTTAGGGCCTCTGGTCTCATAACCGCCGCCCTGACCCTGACTGCCGCCGTTCTGTCTCTGCTCTCCGCTCCCGCTCTGTGTTATGAGCGGCGCTCCGCAGTGAATACAGAATCTGCTGCTGTCGTCGTTGCCTGATCCGCAGTGTCCGCACATTTTCATGGTCTTAAATCTCCTTAAATGCTTCCGCAAATTTTTTAATATAATCAGCTGTACCCTGAATCCCGAGCCGGCTGGAGTTGACGATCAGGTCATAGGCCCTGGAGTCTCCCCACTTCGTGTCGCTGTAGAAATTGTGATACGCGCGGCGGAAACGGTCTGTCTCCTTGCGCTCCTCATCCGCTTCCTCCGGAGTGATCTGCTGGATCCTGGCCAGTCTCTTGTTCTTCTGCTCGACATCGCCCACTACGAAGACACGCAGTACATTGGGATTACCTTTTAAAACGGAGTCCGCGCAGCGTCCTACGATCACACAGCTCTCGCCGCTGGCCGCGATCTGTCTGATATACTCAAATGTCTTTCTCGCGACGTTGCTCTCGGGGGAATCCTCGAAGGCTCCGATCCTTCCTGAAAAAGGAAATCCGACGGGCTTTTCGTCAAGCTTTTTAACATAGTTTCTGTCCATGCCGCTGATCTTCGCAGTGCCTTCCACAAGTTTCTTCTTGTCGTAGCACTCGATTCCCATCTCGTCAGCGATCTTCTTGGCAATTGCATGTCCGCCGCTGCCCGATTCTCTTCCAATGGTGATTATGATCTGTTCTTTCATAATGCTGTCCCCCCATTTTCGTAAAGCAAGGGACCGGCTGCCCGGCAGCCGGATCATTTATGTTATCTGTTATTATTATATCAGAGTTGAACAGATTAAGCATCATTTGTATAATAAGACGCAATGGTTCTTATTCCATTTCAAAAATCAGATTTTTTTTTTGCGAGCACAGGAGAGATGAATATGAAAGACTATGTGATCTGCATCGACGCATCAGTTGACATCGACCAGCAGTTTATTGAAGATAATAAGATCGTGATCATCCCTATGAAATACATTCTCGGGGACACAGAGCGGCTGATGGAAAACCGGCTGACCGATCATCAGCTTCTGGAATTCTACAATGCCATGAGGAACGGCGAAATGACGCATACCAGCCAGATCACCCCCTACTTTTACCAGGAGGTATTCAGGCGGGAAGCTTCTCTCGGTCACGATATTCTCTATATCTCCCTGTCCGGAGGACTCAGCAGCACCTGCTCCTCCGCCCGCACTGCCGCGGAAGAAATTGAAGATGAATTCCCCGGCCTTAAGATCGAGATCGTCGATTCCCTTGCCGCAACCGGAGGAATGGGACTTCTTCTGATGAGCGCTGTAAGAGCTGAAAAGGACGGTGTCCCCCTCTCGGAAAACGCGAAGGCGCTTCGTGAGAACGCGCTCAGGATCTGTCACTGGTTCCTGGTGGATGACCTCAAGTATCTGCGCAGAGGAGGCCGTATCTCCGCTGCCACCGCTGTAGCAGGCACTGTTCTCAATATCAAACCGATCCTCAAGATCGCGGATGACGGGACCCTCGTCAGTATCGCCAAGAAAAGGGGCCTCGGGAAAGCTTCCTCTTTCCTCACGGAATGCTATGAAGCGGCCGTGGACAGATCGCTGCCCGGTGACGTGATCATCGCGCACGCCGACTGCGAGACAGAGGCAGAAGCGATGAAGAAGCGCATCCTTATTGCCAACCCGGACGCGAATGTCCTGATCTGCGGTTTGGGTCCGGTCATAGGCGCCCACACGGGTCCCGGCATGCTGGCCGTGATACACTGGGGAAACAGAGACTATATCTGACAGGTATAAAAAGCGGCGGGATCCGAAATGGATGCCGCCGCTTCTATCTTACTTCTGTCTTACTTCTATCTTACTTCAACCGATCCGGCCATGGAAAAACATCTCTCATCAAAGGACGATCAGTCGTCAAAATCATAATTCTCAGTATTTTTCTCCTTAAAGATCTGATAAACCTCCTCGATCACCGCGTCTTCGCAGGTAACGAGCGAGAGTTCCTCATCTTCTTCGGATTCGATCTGCAGGATAGAGACCTCGTCATCATCGTCCTGGATCAGTACTACATAACGTCCCCCTTCGTATTCAACCGTATCAAGCAGTTCGTATTCCTGCTCCTCTCCGTTTTCGTCAACAAGAATAATGATGTCGTCCATATTTTCCCCCTTTTTAAATTATCATTGTTCTTTCCGCGTAAGAGATCTGCGCTATGATTTTGGGTATATTTTAGCATGTTTCGCCAAATTGCACACTTTTTTCTTTAAGAATTATCAAGAAATGATAATAATGCTAAAAAATATATGTATTGAAATCGTTTTCATATCGTATTCTAGTTGTGTAACCAGTTAATCATTGCACAGTTTTGAAATGAGAGGGAAAAACTATGGCAAAAAACAAAGGTAACGGCGGTTCGCAGGCATTTGCGGTCGCCCAGCAGATCGGTAAGTCTCTGTTTCTTCCGATCGCAGTATTGCCGCCCGCAGGTATTCTGCTCGGCATAGGCAGTTCCTTCACCAATCCTACGACAATTGCTACTTACGGACTGTCAGGTATTCTGCATGAAGGCAATATTCTTTACATGTTCTTCCAGCTGCTCAACGGCGCAGGCAACGCAGTGTTCGGCAACCTGGCTCTGATCTTCG
>Ga0256404_1006634_pt1 | contig 18956 bp, 18 predicted proteins | sample RumenRJG_01DNA_FD_185990 | JGI IMG/M metagenome (GOLD analysis project Ga0256404, IMG submission 185990) | Bovine rumen microbial communities from Lethbridge, Alberta, Canada - RJG_01 | ecosystem: Host-associated > Mammals > Digestive system > Stomach > Rumen | place: Canada: Alberta | collected...
CAGAGGACCGTCTCTCCGACTGCGTATATCACTACACCCGGTCCGACGGTCTGCTGAAAGCAGTGTGACGTGCAGTGATCTAATGCTATGGCAACTGTTCCAAAGTGCCGGAAAATCAGTTATAATGGCGTCATGAATTCAAAAACGCAAAAATTGACTTTCGGAGCAATGCTCATCGCCGTCTTCGGCGTCCTGATCCTCCTGAACCGCCAGACCGGCGGTCTCTTCGAGGAAGCTTTCGTGTACATTTTTCCGCTGCCGATGACTGCCTATTCCGCGAAATACGGTCTGCGGAGCGGAGTGCCGGTCTTTATCGGCATGGTCATGATCACCTTGTTCTGCGGCAGCTTCACGGCGATCTTCTACGCCATCACGGCGGCGCTTCTGGGACTGGCCTTCGGCGCCTGCCTCCATCACCATGTGGATACGACCCGCACGATGATCCTGGTCATGGTCCTGGCAGCCGTCTTCAACCTCCTGAGCACCATCGTCCTTGCCTCTCTGTTCGGCTACGACCTGAACCGGGAGATCACGGAGATGCAGAATATGATGTCCATGGCCATGGAGAAGGCAGGCGTGATGATGCCGGAGAACGTCTTCACCCACGATTACCTGAAGCGTCTGATGATCGTTTCCATGGTATTCATGGGGGTCATCCAGGGATTCCTGATCTTCCAGATCTCCCTGATGGTGCTGAAGGCGCTCCGCTTTCCGGTGCAGCAGGCGAAGCCGATCCGGGAATTCTTTCCTCCGAAATGGAGCGGGTTCCTGGGGTTGGGGCTGTTCCTGCTCTACCTCTTCACCTTCGGCCGGAATGGCGATACCCTGGCAGAGACCCTCGGCCAGACGATCGGTGTCTGCGGATATCTTTATCTTTCCTGCTTCGGCGCCATTGCGCTGAGTCTGCTGGTGCAGGCCTATATCAGCAGATCAAAGCTCGTCGCCATCCTTCTGTGCATCCTTGCACTGCTCATGTTCCCGCTGCCCCTGACCTTCCTCGGTTTCTTCTATATCACAGGAAGTCTGCATGAGTCACTGCTTCAGAGACTCTCCGCACAGTCCTCCGGGAAATAAAACAGTACCGTATGAAAAGAGAGCCGGAAAACTGCCCAGCCACGCAGTTTTCCGGCTCTTTACTTCTGCCTCATACCATTTCTTCTATCTCTGCGGCGCTGTACCCCAGCCCCGCCAACACTGCTTCCGTGTGATATCCTTCCGGGAAACCCGCGTGATCATAGCGGGGAGGGCACTCGGAAAGATGCAGCGGATTCCCCATCTGCGTGATGCGGACTGTTTCGGCGTACCCTGCACCAGCTGCTCCTGCCCCCGCATTTCCATCCCCGGTATTCCGGGAACCACTGACGGGCACTTCCACCTCGGGCCACATCCCCCGCGCGTTAAGATGGGGGTCCCGGGTGACTTCTTCCAGACTCATCACCGGCTCCACGCAGGCGTCCAGTTCCCGGAACACCTCTGTCCACTCGTCCCTGGTGCGGGTGCGGAAGATGCGCCGGAAGGTCTCCTTTGCTTCTTCTGTTCCCTCCTTCGTCCTGAGGACCGCCCCATCGCTCCACTCCGGCTTTCCAAGACCTTTGCAGAGAGCCGCGAAGAACTTCGGCTCCAGGGAGCCCACGCTCATATATCCCCCGTCCGACGTCTCGTAATAATCATAGATGCCCCCGCCGTCCAGCAGTCCGCTCTCCCGCTCCGGAAGAGCGCCGCCGGCGAAGAAAGAGGCTCCGTCCATGGAATTGAAGGGGACCACGCAGTCCTGCATGGAGATGTCGATGAACTGCCCTTTCCCCGTCCTTTCCCTGCAGTATACCGCAGCGAGAATGCCGCAGACCGCGTTCATGGAACCGCCCGCCACATCCGCGATCTGGAAGTTATAGAGCGAAGGGCCGCCCTGCTTCCTGCCCGCGGCAAAAGCGACGCCGGAGCGCGCCAGATAGTTGATGTCGTGTCCCGCTTTCTTCGAGAAGGGCCCGTTCTGGCCATAGCCGGTGATGGCGCAGTAGATGAGCCGCGGATTGACAGCCCGCAGCTCTTCGTAGCCGATACCGAGTTTTTTCATGACGCCAGGGCGAAACTGCTCCACCACGATGTCATATTCCTTCACCAGCTTTTTTACCGCCTCCACCGCTTTCGGCTTCTTCAGGTTCAGATAGATCGTCTTTTTGTTTCTGCCAAGCCAGGCCTGCGCTCCCGTCACTTCCGTTCCCGGGATGACAGGCGGCCAGTTCACCACCAGGTCGTATCTGTCCCTGCTGCTGACCTTCAGGACCTCCGCTCCCATATCCGCAAGGATCATGGTGGCGTACGGCCCCGGCAGCAGCGTGCTGAAATCCAGCACCTTCAGTCCGTCCAGCGCATGAGGCATCTCTCTTCTGTCTTCCACTTCCAGTCCATCCCTTCCGCCTTTATTACTTCTTCTGTCTTTACTGCTTCTGTCTTTACTGCTTCTGTCTTTACTGCTTCCATCTTTACTGCCTTCTGTCTCCGCTGTCCTTTACCTCTGTTCCCGGGCCTGCTCCCTCTCCCGGTCCAGCGCGCTGTTGCGGAAATAGAGGACAATGTCAATGGAGACCATGACCATGTTCAGGATATAAAACCACACCGAATACGCCAGCACGCCCGTGCGCTGCCAGCTCACGATCTTTCCTGCCAGTCCCACCAGATAGCCGAGCACTACAATGATCTCGAACTGCACGCTCTTTCCCTTCGCCGTACTGGACTGCAGGGACTTCACAATATTCAGCGGCCAGGAACACCCGAAAGCGACCATCATCGCCGCCTCGCAAAACTGAACAACATCCATTTCCGCGTCCTCCGTTCTTTTCTCTTCACCTGATACCTATGATACCATCCCGGCAACGGCTCCTCAATGAATACGGAGAAACTGACAGAGCAGCCTTCACTGCCGGAAGACGATGCGCCGCACCTCTTCAGTATGCGGAGAGCCCCCTTCTTTCATTCCTGCCCGGTTTCTGCTATAATATGTTAACTGCACGGCACTCTTTCGCAGCCCGCGCAGGAATCAAACAGAACACAGCAGAACCGAGGCAGCCATGATCATCAAGCGAGACAGACTTTTCACACCGGCCGGCACGAACCGCCGGCTTCACATCTATCTTCCTGACAATTATTACTGGACGGATGAGCGTTATCCCGTCATGTACTTCTTTGACGGGCACAATCTTTTTTTCAATGAAGACGCCACCTTCGGCAAGAGCTGGGGGCTGAAGGAATATCTTGATTCCTGGCACAAGAAAATGATCATTGTCGGCATCGAGTGCAGCCACGAAGGGAACCAGCGTCTCCAGGAATACTGCCCCTACGTCTACACAGGGAAATTCTGGGGCGTGCTGCACGGCACCGGCAAGGAGACCCTTGTCTGGATGACTGAGGAACTGAAACCGGACATCGACCGGGAGTTCCGCACCTATTCCTTCCGGGAAGCCACCGGAATCGCCGGCTCCAGCATGGGCGGACTGATGGCTCTCTACGGCGTTGTGATGCATAACCACATCTTCTCCAAGGCGGCCTGCGTCTCAAGTTCCATAGGCCCGGGCATGAAGGAACTGATGCAGGATATCTCGGACGCGCCCATCAGCCCGGACACCAGAGTGTATCTCTCCTGGGGCGAAGAAGAAGCCAAATATTTCGGGAACAAGGACCTCCCCGCCCTTACCACAAAGACCGCGCAGAACAACTACACCATCGCAGGTCTCCTGAACCAGCGCGGATGCGCGACGCGGGTGGTCTGCCAGTACGGCGGGAACCACTGCGAAGCAGACTGGGAGAAACAGGTTCCGGGATTCATGACGTTCCTCTGGGACATGTGAGTTCCGCCTGCCCAACTCAAATCCCGCGAATGATCCGCGAAAAAATCCCCGGGGATGCAGTTCATCGCTGCATACCCGGGGATTTTACTGTCAGGTTTCTTCTGCTGGGTTTTCACTGTCGGATCTTTACTTCCGGTCTTTCTCTGCCAGTCTTTCTCTGCCGCTCAGTCTTTGTCTGCGCTGGTGATGGTATAGCTTCCGTCGCTCTCCTTCACGACAGTGTAGACGATGCCGGCGGAGCTGTCGGTGTACTTCTTGCCGGAGGCGGTGCCGGTCTGGACCTTGCCGCTCTTGTTTACCAGGAATTCCCTCGCCTCTCCGTCGATCTCGACCGTCTTCACTTCATACTTCTCGTCCTCGGCCTTCTGGAGGACACCGTTGTCATAGAGGCTGCCCTTATAGACGCCGGTGAATGCCTGTCCCTTGTTCTTGCCGGTGGTGATGAAGTAATAGGTCTCCTCGTCGTCCAGGTCCTCAGCGTCGGCGACCTTGCCGGTGCCGGTGCGCATCTTGCCCTGGTCAGAGCCTTCCGCTTCGTTGAAATAGTACCAGGTCCCGTCGTTGGCGTTGACTGTTCCGGTCACCATCTTCCCGTTCTCATCGAAGCAGAACCAGCTTCCGTTGATCTTCGCGATGCCGCGGCCGTCTGCGATGGCCGTGGTCTTGTAGGAAGCACTGTAGGGAACGCCGCCCTTGAAGTAATACCAGCCTTCCTCGGAGGCAAGCTCGGAGTCCTCTCCCGCTTCGATCTCCTGGATGTACTGCCATCCGTCGGCGCGGCCGCCGCTCTGGGAGTCATAATACTTGTAGGTGGAACCGGATGTACCGGAGTCGGTCCCGACCCAGTTGGTCATCATTTTCCCTGTCGCATTGAAGACATAGTAGACGCCGTCGATCTTCTCCTCTTTGTCAGCGACATATTTCCCGGTGGACTTGATGTAGTACCAGCCCTCTTCCTTGTCTGCGTCGTCATCCTCGTCCAGGTAAGCCCAGCCCTGCTGGACCCAGCCCTCATCCTCTGTTCCGAGGTAGTAGCGGGCGCCGGTGGACTCGTTCTCGAACCATCCGTGATCCATCAGGTGATCGGTGAAGTGATACTTCTTTTCCCCGATCGTCTTCCAGCCCTTCTCCACGGCCCTGCCGTCCGGCCCGAAGTACATCCAGCCCTCTTCGCCGTCGTACTCCAGCTTTCTCCAGGAATCCTTGACCATTGCGCCGTCTTCGTTCACGTAGTAGACATGATCCCTGTACTCGACGATGCTGTTCTTTTCCATCGCGCCGCCGTAGCCGAGATAGAACATGTCGTTTCCGGAAGCCTGCCAGCTCTCCGTAACCACGTTTCCGTCCTGTCCGATAAAGTACCAGTTGTTTCCGTTCATCGCCCAGCCCTGTGCAAAGGCCGGGATAGTCATTGCCGCGGAGACTGCGGCGGCCGCTGCTGCGATCATCATCTTTCTGTTTCTCATTTGTTTGTCCTCGCTTTCTGATTTCAGACCAGTTATCTGTTTGCTGTAGTTTTTTGTTTGCTGCTGTTTTTTATTCTCTGTTTGGTTTGATTTTTGTTTTCTGGCTTCAGTATAGCGGGAACAATTATGAAGTTCTTTACTTTAGATTTGAGGTTTCAGGCGGAAAGTTTAATGAAAGCTGAATTTCTGTTTACTTCTAAAAAACCAGTGAACTTGTTTACGAAAAGCAGAATTCCCGGAGCCCTGAAGCCCCGGGAATTCGTAAACTGTGTGTCTGTTTTGTGTCCTGCCAGCCGGTCCGGCCAAAGCACGGAGCAGATCAGATCTCAATATATCTTCCGCTGAAGTCAAAGAGATTCAGTCCGGTCACGTCGTCATGCTTTCTTCCCACCTGGCCGTCCAGCACAGTGAGGAACAGCTCGCAGGTGCCGGAGATCCGGCATTCATTCAGGTGCCCGCCGAAAGCCTGGAGATCCGCGTTGCACACGGTCACATGAATATGATGGTACACCTTCTTTCCCTGCATGGTGATATTGCCGTTAATGGATGAGATCTCCATCTCTTCGTCAAAGACTCTCTTTTTGTACTCCTTCTTTTCCACGTTATAAAGGCCCACGACAACATGATCCGCCGCGCCCAGGCCTTCGATGCAGGCCAGCCTGATGTCCTCTTTTTCGCAGAGTTCCTGCAGCTTCGCGGTCACTTCCTCGCCGCGGTCGATCCGAATCACATAACGTTTTCCGTATTTTCTGTACTCCATTTTTTCCCTCCTTGTCTCCGGCATCTGTCACCGGAGCATTCTTATCACCTGTTCACCACATTGACCGGTTCCCCGGCCATAAAGGCTTTGATATTGTCTGCTGTCGTCTGCATGATGCGCTCTCTCGCCTCCTTCGTAGCCCAGGAGATGTGGGGGGTGATGATGCAGTTTCTGGCTGTCAGAAGAACGTTGTCCGCTTTGATGGGTTCCGTCGACACTACGTCCACCGCCGCTGCAGCGAGCTTCCCGGAATTCAGCGCGTCCGCCAGATCCTGCTCCACGACCAGCGGTCCGCGGCTGTTGTTGATCAGGATCGCCCCGTCCTTCATCCTGGCGATATTCTCCTTGTTGATGATCCCCTGGGTGGACGGGAACAGGGGGCAGTGCAGGAACACAAAGTCGGATCTCTTCAGAAGCTCGTCCAGCTCCACATAGTCCGCCACGGCCCTGCCTGCTTCGGTCTGGAAAGCATCGTAGGCAAGGACCTTCACATTCATGGCTCTGAGTATCTTCGCCGTGTTGACGCCGATCTTTCCAAGGCCGATGATACCCGCAGTCTTTCCGGAGACCTCGATCATCGGGAAGTGCCAGTAGCACCAGTCGATACTGGATGCCCATTCGCCTTTATGCACCGACTCGCTGTGGTGGCCGATATGGGAGCAGATCTCCAGCAGAAGGCTCACCGCGAACTGGCTGACATTGTCCGTTCCGTACACCGGGACGTTCATCACCGGGATGCCCTTTTCTTTCGCGTACTCATAATCAACCACATTGTAGCCGGTAGCGAGCACCGCGACCGCCTTCAGGTTCGGACAGGCATCGATGGTGGCTCTGCTGACAGGCGTCTTGTTGATAACGATGATCTCCGCATTGCCGATCCGCTCCGCGATCAGCGGGGATTCTTCATATGCGGTCCTGTCATAAACTGTGACCTCGCCCAGGGCCTCCAGCGGCGCCCAGCTGATGTCCCCGGGGTTCTCGGTATATCCGTCAAGCACAACGATCTTCATGATACGCTCCTCTGTCTGATATGGATTCGAAACAGTGATCCCGTTTATTCCCGCATGCTGTCTTCCAGCGCGTCGACGATGGTCTCCACCACCTTGTCCGCCTTCTCCTGCACCTCCTTCGGCGCGTAGGGGAAGGTGTAGGAGACGTCGGAAGCCTCCAGCAGCGGCAGATCATTGATGGAATCGCCGATGCCGTAGAGCCTGAACTCCCCGAGCTGCTCCTTCATGTACTCCCGGAGGAAATTCACGCCCTTGCCCTTGGAGCACCCGCGGGGGGCGATATCGATCTCCACCACATTCTGGAATGCCTCGATCTTGTCGCCGTAGCGCTCGTTCAGGCTTTTACTGATCGCTGCCGCCTCGTCCAGGCTCTCCGTATGGATACTGACCTGGTGAATGAGTCCCTTCGGGGCATCATCCACGCCGGTGATGATGTAGTACTTTCCCGGATAATCCATCTCGCTGAAGACGCAGATATCTCCTTCCACATCCAGCGTCAGGCGGTAGCCCTTCGGATTATACTCCTTCACGATGGCGTCCGCCACGTCCCGGTCCACGCCGCGTTTCAGGATGGGACCGAAGTCGCGGTCCACGATGTTCGCGCCGCTGCTGGTAATAAAGAAGTCCGGCTCCACAAAACCTGTGATGAAGGGAGTGAGCCCGCCCACCTGCCGGCCGGTGCAGAGACCGAAGAGATGGCCCGCTTCCTGATATTCCCGGATCTTTTTCACTGATTCCGGAGGAAGCTTCACCTCCGCCTTGTAGAAGTACAGGGTTCCGTCAAAATCGCTCGCGAAAACTTTTTTCACTTCGTTCCTCCTGTCTGATGTGCCGGAGATCCCTCTCCCGCGTATTGTGGTCATTTTAATCTCCGAGCCGCGCGAACTTCAGGTCCATGACCGCGTCCCCGTCGGCGAAGAAAGAGATCCCGTCCGCTGCGGTATCCGTGTAGAGAGCCATGCTCATCACCTGCTCTCCCTCCCCGACAAAGCATTCCGCGCTGAAGCGGTCCAGAATGAGCCGGATGGTCAGGGCGCCGTCCCGGTGCTCCACCAGGCAGCGCCGCTGATGGACAATGGCCCTGCGGGAGCCGGAGAACTTCCTGTCCGCCTTCAGGATCCCTTCGTGGGGCCGGAAGCTGAAGGCTGTGTGGAACTGCCCGTCCTCGGCAAAACGGACCGCAAACTTGTGAAACACTGCCGCCGGGTCCGCCGGGCGCACCCGGATCTCCATCTCCACCGCCCTCCCCTGGATGCCGGGCAGACGGACCTGGCCGGACACCGGGATGTCGTGGAATTCCTTTTCATCTCTTCTCAGGGAGGCGAGTTCCCGGAGCGGCTGCTGGTAGAGCCGCCCGTTCCGCAGGGACAGCTCCCTGGGAAGGGACATCTGCCCCGCCCAGGCCGATTCCGGTCTGCGGATAGCGCAGGCGTCCCAGTTCTGGAGCCAGCCGATCATCACCCGCCGCCCGTCCGGCGTCAGCACTGTCTGGGGCGCGTAGAAATCGATGCCGTAATCGATCGCCTGGTCCGTTTCCTCCGTGAAGTTCCCCTCTGCTTCATCAAAGCTGCCGGTGAGGCACAGGGTCCCGTTCCCGTTGTGGTATTCAAACCCCTGCGGCAGCATGTCCTGCGGACTTGTGAGCAGCACCCACTTTCCGTCCAGCGGAAAGAAATCCGGGCACTCCCACATCCTGCCGAAGCGGTTCCTGTTCGCCGCAAGCACCTTCCAGTACTTCCACCGGAACCCGTCCTCGCTGAGATACAGAAGGATCTGTCCACTGTCGTCCGCGGGCCGGTTTCCTATGGCGCAGCAGAGTCTCCCGTCAGAAAGAGGAAATATCTTCGGATCCCGGAAATCGAACCGGCTCCCGCCTTCCGGCAGGTCCGCCGCCGTCAGCACCGGATTCCCTTCATATTTCTGATAGTCAGTTCCGTCCCCCACGGCGATGTTCTGAGTCTGGATCTCCCGGAACTGCCCGCCGGGCTGCTGTTCCCGGCTGACGCCCGTGTACATGAGAAGGTGCCTGCCGTCCGGGAGCGGAAAGGCGCTGCCGGAGAAACATCCTTCTCTGTCTGGATCCGTATCCGGCGCCAGGGCGCAGGGCAGATACTCCCAGTGCAGCAGGTCACTGCTCACGGCATGGCCCCAGTGCATGGAATCCCAGTGGGAAGCGTAAGGATAATACTGGTAGAACATGTGGTATTTCCCCTGGTAGATGCCGAAGCCGTTCGGGTCGTTCATCCAGCCGCACCGGGGGGAAAGATGAAATACGGGACGCTGTTCCGGGTGAATGGCAGCCCCGTATTCTGCCTCATACTCTCTTGCTCTCTGCAGTTCTCTGCTGATCATGATGTTCTCCTGTCAAAGTTTTCTGTGCAGCAGATCTTTCAAGTCCCGCGCACGTGTGCATCATAAATGGATCAGCGGAAGATCACCGTCTCCCCGAGGGCCTTCCTGCTCGTGTGATTCGGAAGCGGCCCCGCGCCTTCCGCCGCGTAGCCGAGGTCCATCAGCATCAGGAGCTCCTCGTTCTCCGGGAGTCCCAGGGCCTCCGCCATTTTATCCATGTCGAAGTAATTGATCCAGCAGCTGTCCACGCCTTCGTCGGCGGCGGCCAGGATCATGTGCGTCGCGACGATCGTCGCGTCCTCCGCGCCGGAGTCCCTCTTCCCGCCGGGATAGACAAAGACATTGTTCTTATCAAAAGCGACAGCCAGCACCACCGGCGCGCCGTAACGGCAGGGCGTAACGGCATCGACCGCCGCAAGGTCCTCAGCGGACTGAAGCACATAGATCCGCTGTTCCTGCAGGTTCTTTGCAGTGGGTGCCAGACGGCCTGCCTCCAGGATCGCGGTGAGCTTCTCCTTTTCGACCGGGCGTCCGGAATATTTCTTGCATGAATAGCGGTTCTTCACAACTTCCTTGAATTCCATCCTGATACTCCTTTCCTGAAACGGATCAACACAGATATCTCTACTCCGATTATACATTCGAAGAGACGGAATTAAAACCACAAACAAAAAAGCGCCTTCCGGCGCTTTTTATATGTTTGCTGATCTGTCAGCTTTTTATCTGAGGTACTCTGCCAGGACATACACTCTTGCTCTGGTGAGTTCGGTCCCTTTCTCGGCATATGCCATCGATGCCATGCTGCCGCTTCCGTAAGCCGCGGCTTCCTGCTGCATCGCTTTCTCCTTCCGGGAGATCCACGTGCGCTCCTCCGCGCGCAGCCGCTCCATCGCGTCTTTGCTGAGCGTGCCCTCCAGGCGCTTCCACACGGAATTCAGCTCATTGTCCCACACCTGGTACTTCTGGCCTGCCAGCTGATTCAGCTCTGTCTGGGTCTGGGCGTTCTGCATCCGGCGGTTCAGCGCCGCTGTCTGCTCCTCTGTGCCGCTGATCTCCATCTTTACCGCCTCATACTGTCCCTGACGGGCAGGCGCGGCTGACTGTGCTGCCGGCGCGGCCGGCGCAAAAGCCGACGGTGCGGCCGGTGTATAAGCTGCCGGGGAGGAAGCTGTCACATAGGGGTCTGCAGGCCCGAAAGCCGAGCAGGGCTGCACATAGCCCACGTTCTTTGCGCTGCCGTACGTTCCTGCGAAGGCCTGTACCGGAAATGTCACCATCATTGCTGCTGCCATTACTGCCGCGGTGATACCTGCGAATCTGTTCTTCATGTTTTTTCCCTCTCTTCTTCGCTCCGTTCCAGGAGCTGTATGATATGTATGTATTCCGGTCGTTCCGGACGATTTCTGTTTACACGCATATCTTACGATAAAAAGAGGCACACAAATGTCACAGGCGGTCTCACCGCAGGATGGCGGTTTTACCACAGGATCGCAGCCTTGGCGCTCTGCAGAATGCTTGTGATCTGGTACTTGATCACGAACACTGCGTCGTTGTACTCGAGGTAATGTTCCTTGATAAAATCAAGCAGCGGGAACACGTAGCGCTGGGTCTCATCGATGTACTTCAATACCCGGTGCTTCGGGAATCCCAGCATCATGGTGGAAACATTGTTGCAGCGGTCCAGCGCCTTCACGATGGCCGCCGTGCTGTTGTAGGAAATGTTCCGGTAATAGATCTCTGTCAGTTCCGGCGTCATCGGCCCCGGCTTTGTCAGAAGAGAGACCGCCTCCCGGACCTCCGAGGAAAAGGGGAGGTAGGGCGGATCGATGCCGCAGTCCTCGCAGACATCATGGAGCAGCGCCGCTGCCAGCACAGCGTCGTTCCGGATGCCCAGGGCATGGGCGTGACAGGCCATGGTCAGCGGATGCACGATATAGGGGATCTTCTCCTGGCTGTACTGGCTGGGGGAGCGGTACTGCCCCTCGTGCATCTCCCGGGCGAAGAACAGCGCGGAGCGTGTCTGCGTAAGACCCTCCGCATCCGCGAAGCTCTTCAGCTTGTTGAACATATTGGGATCCCCGAAGAACTGATCCTTGATGGAGAGCGGCGTTCTCGCCAGCTCCTTTTTCCCGATCAGATCCCTGAGGCGGACCCTGAGCGCGTCCGAAAGCGCCAGCATCTGGAACACATCCGGCTTCCTCTTCCCCGTTTCAAAGGCTTTGATCTCCTCCGGCGTAAGATTCATCCGGTCTGCCAGCTGCTCTCGTGTCAGTCCCTGTTCCAGTCTCCGTTCCGTGATCCTCTCTCCGAAGTGCATGCCTTCCTCCGCTCTTCCAGATGAAGCTCCCCGTGCTGCCGGTCCTTTACTCCTCGTCCTCCATCGCGTAGCTGATCTCATCCAGCTCCGCGTGGACATACTCCGCCCAGCTGTACTGATTCATATAATCCCCGAGATAATGATATCTGGACTCCTGTTTCTTATCGATCCAGTCGTACATATCACACTCGATCTTCTTGGTGTCGATCGCCAGGCTGCCCCTCTGCTTCAGGATCAGGCCGTTCAGCTTCAGCTTTGTCAGAGTGTTCTGCAGATCCTGACGAAGGTTGCTGAGATAGGAAGCCTTCTTCTCCGGATCTCCGTCATCTTCCCACAGGGAGGCAATGATCTCTCCGTTGGTGGTCTGGGCGCCGCGGTTGTTCACCAGGAGGGCGATGATCTCCTTGGTCCTGGTGTATTTGAACGCGACCGGCTTTCCGTCCACGAAAAACTCGAAGTTTCCGAAGGTCTGGGCGAAGACCCGCTTCCGGTTCTTCACATCCTCCGGGTACCGGAGCTGGGCGAACTCTGTCTGCACCGCCTTCTTCTCCGCGGGCTTCAGAAGGTATCCGCTGGCCCGCAGGGCAATGGCGTCATAAGCGTGTTCCTTCTCGTCCGAAAGGAAGATCAGGTTGACCGCCGGATAAAGATCCTTCAGGTACTGCCCCAGATCGAGACCGGAGAGTTCCTGCATTTTTACGCTGATAAAGGCGGTATCCACTTCTGTCTCTCTGGCTTTGGCCAGGGCATCCAGGCTGCTGGTGAAGGTAAAGAGCTCCGCGTCCGGACGCAGTTCGGCGACGATCCCCTCGATCCGCTTCAGCGCTTCTTTTTTGTCATCTACCACGAGAATGGTCATTCCTTCACCTCTTTCCCGTTATCGTCCGCGGGCGCGGGGATTTCGAAATCCACCACCCGGAGTTCCTGGTTCTCGCGCTGCTCCTTCGTCATGTGCAGCGGATCCAGTTCTCCGACAAGAAGCATGTCCCCGCCCTTCACTGCCGCCTCGTGCAGCGGGCCCGCACTCAGATCAGAGACCACCAGCGCGGCAAACCTGTCGTAATTATCCTCGTCGATCACGGGGAAGTGGTGCTGCATCCGGTACCAGTGCCGCGGATCAAACCCCATCGCGCCGGTATAAAGCCGGTCCGCGGTGGCTTCCACCTCGTCCGGTCCGGCAAGCTGCCCCGCCACTGCGCCGATGTCGTCGCAGAACAGCATGGAGTAGACTCTCAGGACCTGGTGCCGCACGGTCTCAGGTTTCCCGTCCTTGCCGATCCTTCCGGTCTCCATATCCATTACCTTGTAATAATAATCCTGGGCTTCTTCGCTCTTTTCAAAATTCAGGATCGCTTCATAAAGTGCTTTGTTGATCAGCTGATGCGCCATATTTTTCCCTCCGGTCACAATGACTTCTTTAATAGTATACACCCAGATCGGGCATTTTAGCATTTCTGTATCTATACTTTCTCACTTTTTCTGTCATACTTCTGTCACACTTCTGTCACACAGATCAGTGTGACGCTGGTGTGCGTAAACAGGCAGCTCCGTGTGTCGCTGGTGTGCGTATTTACCTGATATACTCAGCGCATGAACTTGAGAAAAACAGTAACTCAGGTTCCACAGACAAACAGCATACTAAACATTACAAAAATACCATTACAGAAAAAAGAGAGGACAAAAAACAATGATTATCAGAAAAATCGCAGGAACTATCGCAGCAGTCGCAGCAGCAGCCATGATGACCACCACCGCTTTCGCTGGTGAGTGGGTCACTCTGAACGATGGAAGAAAGTACTACAACACCGGTTATGACCAGACCTATCACGGCTGGCAGTGGATCTATGAGAACGATGGTGTGGCACGCTGCTACTATTTCGACGCAAACGGATGTGCGCTGACCAACACCACCACCCCGGACGGCTACAAGGTCGACTACACCGGCGCATGGGTGAAGAACGGCAAGGTCGTGACCATCGACTACCAGGACGGCATGGCGCAGGATACCAACTGGGCGAACTTCGGAGGAGATTACTATATGTATCAGGCCGACTATAACAACGGCACCTCCTCCTCCGTAAACAGAAACTCCAATCACGTCTATGTCAGCAATAACGGCAGCTCCTGCACAGTCTACAATTACAGCACCGGCGCCACCACGACCTTCTATAACCGCAACACCGCATACAGCTGGGAGAGCGGCGACGGACAGCTGCTTGACGTGGACAATGAAGACTGGTTCCGTATGGTCACCCCCTCCGGCACCTTCTACTTCAGCCGCTGACAGACAGTTAAGAACGACCGTTGATAAGGAACAGAAAAAGATCCGCAGCACCGATGAACAGTGCTGCGGATCTCTTTTTTTGTGAAGCCGCCTGAATCAGGATCTCATATCACTCAGTCCGGGAAAGCTTCCTTCCAGGAGTAAGTGGTGTGCAGGAGCTCGTGAGCCTTGTGGGAATTCGGCTCGCCGAGGAACTTCTCGTACAGTTCCTTGATCTGCGGGTTGTTGTGAGACTGGCGGATGGTCTGCCGCTCGTCCTCGGAGTAGAGGGCCTGGGCTCTCTTTCTCCGGTAGGTATCGAAAATGTCGTCTTCCTCGTTCGGCAGGAACACGCTCCGCACATAGGGCTGTCCGCCGCCGTTTATGCAGCCGCCCGGGCATCCCATGATCTCAATGAAGTGATACTTGCTCTTTCCTTCGCGGATGTCGTCCAGCAGCATGCGGGCCGACTTCATGCCGGACGCGCAGGCCACGTGGATCTCATGGCCCTGAATATTGATGGTGGCCTCACGGATGCCGCTTCTGTGGCCGCGGACTTCCGTGAACTCGATGCGGTGCACTTCCTCGCCGGTCAGCTTCCAGTAGACCGTGCGGAGGGCAGCCTCCATCACGCCGCCGGTGACGCCGAAGATGACGCCGGCGCCGCTGTAATCGCCCATGATATCTTCATCCCAGTCTTCCTCGGGAAGACGTCGGAACATGATTCCGGCGCGGCGGATCATTCTGGCCAGCTCTCTCGTGGTGATGACGCAGTCCACATCCGGGATGCCGTTCACCTTCAGCTCTTCTCTTTCCTTCTCGTACTTCTTCGCCGTGCAGGGCATGACGGAGACGACGAACACGTCCTTCGGGTCATAGCCGCGCTGCTTCGCCCAGTAGTTCTTGATGATGGCGCCCTGCATCTGGTGCGGGGACTTGCAGCTGGAAAGGTGCGGCAGCAGATCCGGGTAGTCGCGCTCCGCGTAGTTCACCCAGCCCGGGGAGCAGGAGGTGATCATCGGAAGCACGCCGCCGTTCTGCAGGCGGTTCAGGAGCTCGGTGCCCTCTTCCATGATGGTGAGGTCGGCGCCGAAGTTTACATCGTACACGCGCTCAAAGCCGAGACGGCGGAGCGCCGCGATCATCTTGCCGGTGACGGCGGTGCCGATCGGATAGTCAAACTCTTCGCCGAGGGCCGCGCGGACTGCGGGGGCCGCCTGCACGATGACGTGCTTGCCCTCCTCGAAGGCCTTGTCGATCTTCCAGATTTCGGACTTTTCCATCAGGGCGCCGGTGGGGCACACGATGACGCACTGTCCGCACTGGATGCAGGGAGACTTCGCGAAGCTCCGGTTCTCCGCCGGAGAGACGAAGGTCTTGAATCCGCGGTTCTCATAGCCCAGAATGCCGAGGCCGTGCGCGTTGGAGCCGCGGCACACGATCGGGTCGTACCGGGTGGTGTAGCGTCCCACGCCGTGGGCGTTGGAGCAGCGGGCGATGCAGCGTCCGCAGAGGATGCACTTGGAGGTGTCGCGCACCAGACCCGGAGCCAGCTCATCGATATGGGTCTCGGAGTGTGCCCCCTGGTACTTGCCTTCTCTGGCGTCCGTGATGTTTGCCACGTGCAGCAGTTCGCACTTGCCGTTCTTGTCGCACTGCTGGCAGTTCATGTTGTGGTTCGAGAGCAGCAGCTCGACGCTGGCTCTTCTCGCCTTCACTGCCTTCGGGGAGGAGATGCGGATCTCCATTCCCTCAGATACAGGATAAACGCAGGCTGCCACCAGGCCTCTGGCGCCGGTCGCTTCTACAAGACATACGCGGCAGGAGCCGTTGTTGCACTCGCCGTGGTTAAAGGCGCACAGCGACGGGATCTCATAGCCGCAGGTCTTCGCCGCTTCCAGAATGGTCTTCCCTTCCTCAACGCGGTAGGGAATGCCTTCAATTTTTATATTTACTTTTGCCATGAATAAACTCCCTCCCTATCAGCGCTTTTCGATTGCCTGGAACTTACAGGTGGATATGCAGGCGCCGCACTTGATGCAGGCCTTCGGGTCGATGGCCATGGACGGCCGCTTGTGGCCGGGCGCGGTGTAATCCGTCGCCGTGATGCAGCTTGCGGGGCAGCCTCTTGCGCACATGCCGCAGCCGATGCACTTCTCCTGATCGATGACATACTGCATCAGCTTCTTGCAGATGTGGGCCGGGCACTTCTTGTCCACGATGTGGGCGATGTACTCGTCACGGAAATGGGTCAGGGTGGAGACGACGGGGTTGGACGCCGTCTGGCCCAGGGCGCAGAGGGAGTTGGTCTTAAGGACTTCAGCCAGCTCTTCCAGATCGTCCAGGTCACTCATCTCGCCCTTGCCCTCGGTAATGCGGGTCAGGATCTCCAGGATCCTCTTGGTGCCGATACGGCAGGGAGAACATTTACCGCAGGACTCGTCGCAGATGAACTCCATGTAGAACTTCGCGACGTCGACCATGCAGTTGTCTTCGTCCATAACGATGGCGCCGCCGGAGCCCATCATGGAGCCCTTTGCCACCAGGTTGTCGAAATCGATGGGCTCATCCAGGTACTCTGTCGTCAGGCAGCCGCCGGAGGGTCCGCCGGTCTGGATGGCCTTGAACTTCTTGCCGTTGGGGATGCCGCCGCCGATGTCATAGATCAGCTCGCGGAGCGTGGTTCCCATGGGGACCTCCACCAGTCCGACGTTGTTCACCTTGCCGCCGAGAGCGAACACCTTGGTTCCCTTGGAGCGCTCGGTTCCCACGGAAGCGAAGGCCTTGGCGCCGTTCCTGAGGATGTAGGGAACGCAGGCAAGGGTCTCGACGTTGTTCACGATACTGGGCTTCTGCCAGAGACCCTTCACTGCCGGGAACGGCGGACGGGGACGCGGCATGCCTCGCTTGCCCTCGATGGAGTTGATGAGGGCGGTCTCCTCGCCGCAGACAAAAGCGCCGGCGCCGAGGCGGATATGGCATTCAAAATCAAAGTTGGAACCCAGGATGTTCTTGCCCAGCAGGCAGTGCTTCTTCGCCTGCTCAATGGCGATGCGCAGACGCTTCACCGCGATGGGATACTCCGCGCGGACATAGAAATAGCCGTTGTGGGCGCCGATGGCGTAGCCTGCGATGACCATGCCCTCGATGACCGCCAGCGGGTTTCCTTCCAGGATGGAACGGTCCATGAACGCGCCCGGATCGCCCTCGTCACCGTTGCAGATGACGAACTTGTCGGGGCCTTCCACGTTCTTCGCGAACTGCCACTTGCGTCCGCTCGGGAAGCCGCCGCCGCCGCGTCCGCGGAGCCCGGAGGCAAGGACTTCGTCGATGACCTCCTGAGGACTCATGGACAGAGCGCGCTTCATTCCCTGGAAAGCGCCCATTCCCATGGCTTCCTTCACGTCCTCGGGGTTGATGACGCCGCAGCCGTACAGGGCCACGCGGCGCTGCTTCTTATAGAAGTTGATGTCGTCCTGGCGCTTGACCTTCTTCGTGGTGCCCGGCTCCACATAGAGAAGGCGCTCCACAACGCTGCCGCCGAGGATATCGGTCTTGACGATCTCCTCCACGTCGTCGATCTTCACGAGACGGTAGAGTGTGTCCTCCGGATAGATCTTGACGAAGGGTCCCTGGGAGCAGAAGCCGAAGCAGCCCACCAGGTTCACGGTGGCCATATCTTCCGCGCCGTGCTTCTTCAGCATCTTCTTGAACTCTTCCATGATCTGGTCGGAATGGCTGGAAAGACATCCGGTACCGCCGCAGAGCACGATGTGCCGCTTTCCGTCGGTCCCTTTCAGCTTCGCATCCAGATTCTTTGTGCACTCGGCGACCTGTGCGTCAAACTGCTGAATAGATCTGATCATGTTCAGGCCTCCTTTGCTCTGTAATCATCGATGATCTTCTGAACATCCGTGACCGCCACCTTCGGGTACACAGTCCCGCTGATGCTGACCGCCGGAGCGATTCCGCAGGCGCCGATGCAGCGCAGCGCATCCAGCGTAAACAGACCGTCTGCCGTCGTCTCGCCGGGCTTGATGCCCAGGATCTCGGAGAACTTGTCGATGACCTGCTGCGCGCCCTTGACGTAGCATGCAGTTCCCAGGCAGCAGCCGATGACGTACTTGCCCTTCGGGGTCAGGGAGAAGAAGGAATAGAAGGTGACCACGCCGTAGATCTCCGCCACGGAAATTCCTGTCTGCCGGGACACGATCTCCTGGACCTCCAGCGGAATGTAGCCGTACTCGTTCTGGATGTCGCTCAGGATCATCATCAGAGGAGTCTTCTCGTCCCGGTAGCGATCGCAGATCTCATAGATCAGCTTGACCGCCTGCTCTTGTAGTTTTGCCATGCAGCCTTCCTTTCTTGAAACAAAATAGTATCGTATTTACGCCGTCTGCCTTTGCCGGATGCAGACAACATGACAGACCGGCAAAACGCCGGTCTCTTCCGAGTTGATTATATAATCCCACTGGCATGTTAGGAAATGCTAACCCTGCGGGTTTTTAAATAAATACATAGATGAAACTGATGGATCGCTTCATTGATTCTGATTGAAAGCTGCGCGAAAGGAAACGGAGCCCTGCCGTATCTTCTGCGCGGGAGCGCTCTGTCGGTTTTGCGGTGTGCCGTCGCGGACGCCCCTTCCTGCTCCATCAATCCGTGGTCGCAGACGGGGCGCCGCAGCACACCGCAATTCCCTCCGGCGCGCTGACGCGCAGCATCTCCGGCAGGGCCCCTTCTCATAGCGGCGGTGGGGCAGGTTACAGATATGTAAAGCGCGCATCAGCGGAAAGTTCTTAATGAGCGGCATCCGGGAGTTTAGAACTTTCCAGCAGCGCGCGGTACATATCTGTAAACCTGCCCCCGGAATATGCTATGATAAGGGCGGCATCTGTTTTTCGTGACAGCAAGTTCAGCACCCGGGACCGGAAGTGCGCCGC
>Ga0256404_1006635_pt1 | contig 18954 bp, 14 predicted proteins | sample RumenRJG_01DNA_FD_185990 | JGI IMG/M metagenome (GOLD analysis project Ga0256404, IMG submission 185990) | Bovine rumen microbial communities from Lethbridge, Alberta, Canada - RJG_01 | ecosystem: Host-associated > Mammals > Digestive system > Stomach > Rumen | place: Canada: Alberta | collected...
AATCTCATTAAAAACATTAGAAGGATGGGATATGGCTATCCCGATGAGGAATATTTTTTCTTGAAAGCCAAAGATCTGAGTCGTCAGAATAAACTCAGATCACACAAGAAATTACATTGAACCAAAATTTTTAGCCTACTCTACCTATTCTTAACAATAGTGTGATATGTTTTTCACAGTTTACAAAGTTAAGTCTATAGACACTTTTTAAACCATAATATTACGATTTAAAACTATTAACATTCTTGGATAAACATAATGGAAAATACCTGCTATGCAGCTATTGATATCGGATCAAACGCTGCAAGATTACTTATCAAAAAACAAAATCCAAAAGATAGCCAAAAAAAAATTCACCAAATTACTGTTACTGCGTGTGCCATTAAGACTTGGTTTTGATGTCTTTAAAAGCCAAGAAATCTCTGAAAAGAAAGCTAAAAAGCTTTGCCGTTTAATGAAAGCGTATCGACAGATGATGCTCATTTATGATGTGGATGTTTACAGAGCCTGTGCAACATCTGCAATGCGTGATGCTAAAAACGGAACAGAGATCATTGAACTTATTAAAAAAGAAACCAACATCAATATTGAGATCATTGAAGGTAAGGAAGAAGCTAAGTTAATTTATGGCAACCACTTAGAGTGCATGCAAGATAGAAAAGGCAACTTTATCTATGTGGATGTAGGTGGTGGTAGTACTGAAATTAACTTCATCTCAAACGGAGAGCTTATCTTTACTAAATCCTACAACATAGGTACTGTGCGCTCTTTAAGTGGTACTGTTGAAAAAGACACTATCACCAAATTAGAAGCTGATTTAGACAAGTTAGCTACACAATACCAAGAGATTAACATCATAGGCTCTGGCGGTAATATCAATAAGCTCTATAAGATGGCGGAAAATAAAGATCCTCAAAATCAAAGAGTAAGCGTTGCTGAAATTCAAAAGCTCTACAATAAGTTATCCTCACTTACTGTAGCGCAAAGAATTGAAGAGTTTAACTTAAATGAAGATAGAGCGGATGTTATCGTTCCTGCAGCACAAATCTTTTTGTTAGTAGCAAGTAGAACCAATGCCGCCTTCATTCATGTTCCTGTGATGGGACTTGCTGATGGCATCATTGATGCTCTATATGAAAAAGAGTTAAAAAAGCAGAATTAGTTTTTTAAGCCTGCTTTGGCAGGCTTTTTATTTTAAGAGTTTTCCTCTTAAAATCACGCCTTTTAAATTAAGCTTGTTATCAATAAGTAATAAATCAGCTCTAAAGCCAGGCTTTATTTGACCTACCTTATCGTGGATATTTAAAGCAGAGGCTGGATTGTAAGTACAAGCCTTAATAGCATCTTCAAGCTTAATCCCCATCTTGTTAACCGCAAGCTTAAAACAGGAGAAAAGGTTGGTAACAGAACCTGCAATAGTACCATCTTCTAAAGTTGCTACATTCTCATTTACTAATACTTTTTGACCACCTAAAGCATAGGTTCCGTTTTCAAGACCTGTTGCCATCATAGAATCTGAAATCATCACAATGTTGTCTTTTGAAAATAGCTTAAAAGCCATTCTTACCATAGCAGGATTTACATGTACGCCATCGCAGATAAGCTCTGCTAAAACTTTAGCATTCTCACTTGCAGCTACAATTGGACCAGGAGCTCTGTGCAACATAGGAGGCATGGCATTAAAGGTGTGTGTAAGCTCTCTTGCACCAGCTTCAAAGGCAGAACTTGCAGTTTGATAATCACAATTAGTGTGCCCCAAACTTACTCTTACTTTATCTTTCACCTCTTTAATAAAGTCTATTGCTCCATCAAGCTCTGGAGCAACCACTAAACACTTAATTAAATTTCCTGACACTTTTTGAAGAGTTTTAAAAAAGTCTAAATCTAAAGGCTTTAGAAATTTTGGATTTTGAGCACCTATTTTGTTAGGACTTATAAAAGGTCCTTCCATGTAAATTCCTTCAAGGGAAGCTTCATTTTCTTTTGGTCTAAAAGAAGCTGCACTTTTAAAAGCTTTTTCTAAAGTTTCTTTTCCCATAGTCATGGAAGCTAAAGCAACTGAGGTGACACCTTGTTTGGCTTCAAACTTTAAGATTGTTGAGATGGCATCATCAGTACCATCCATAAAATCTGCATTAAAAGCACCGTGTAAATGCAGATCAATAAATCCAGGAATTAACAAAAGATCTTTTGCATCTAGCACCGTTTCATCGCTAGTGTTTTCACTTAGGTATTCTCCGTCGATTACCACCTCATGCTCTGAGAATTTAAAATCACTGTCATAGACTTTGGCATTTTTAATAATCATCCAAAAAGCTCCTTGAAAACACTTTTGTTGCTTAATTTTATCAATAATAATTTCTAACGATTAAAAGTAAATAAAATTATAGGTGTTGGTTCAAAAAATCATAAAAATCAAATAATAATTTTGAAACATTCGTACGATAATAGGTAAGATGTATTTGTAGTAAATTGATGACAGTTTTTTATCTAAGTCTTGTCTAAGCATAAAAATTTAAGCTTAAGGAAAATGACTTAGATCATTTGATATTTAGGTGGGATATGGAATTGACAGCTTCTTCTGTAGCTATCTTCTTTTTAGGATTTGCTATTGGCGCATTAGCTTGCTTTATAACCATGGCTCAAATTTACAAACATAAAAGAGTTAAAGATGAGCTTTTAAAGACTAAACGTGCTGCCATTAAATCTCAAAGAACTTTAGATAGATTCTTAAAGACTTCCCTTGATCTGTTCTCACAGTTAGATACTGTGCACAAACAATATGTGGAGTTTTTAAATGAAGCTACCCAAAGAATAGCGCCACAAGAAGTAGATATTCACCCATTTTTAAATACCACAACTACACTAAACTCTGTAATCAACAAGAGTGAGAAAAAGAAGAAAGACATCACAGAAGATCAGTCAATTAGCGGATCTTTAAATGAAATAGCTACTCCAAAGGTATTGCAGTCACCTGAAATACCAAAAGATGCAACTTTAAGTGCTATCGACGAAAATGTCCAAAATAGTCCTTTGCACGAAGCTGTAACCGATACAAAACAAGAAGAAAAAGAACAATTAAAGGTATAAATTGAACCTTTTAGGAGTGATATAAAAATGTTAAACAAAGTAAAATTAGCCTCAGTTGCTTTAGCTTTATCAATGGGTGTTTTTACTGCAACTTGCGCTAATGCAGCAGCTCCAATTCTTGGAGAGATGATCAAAGACGGTCAAACACCATCTTTAGCACCAATGTTAAAACAAGTGCTACCTGCTGTAGTTAATATTTCTGTAAAAGGTAAAAAAGACGTTCAAGGATTTTCTCTACCAGAGGAATTTCAATTTATGTTCCCAGGTATGGGAGATGCTTTTGGTGGTAGACCACAACAGCGAGAGTTTAAAGCTTTAGGTTCAGGTGTAATCATTAACTCAACCGATGCCTTAGTAGTAACTAACCACCACGTAGTTGCCGATGCAGATGACATTAAGGTTCAATTAAAAGATGGCAGAGAGTTTAATGCCAAATTAGTAGGCTCTGATGAGCACACTGATTTAGCTTTATTAAAGCTTGAGAATGCTAAAGACTTAGTTCAATTAGATTTGGCTGATTCTGACAAACTTGAAGTGGGTGACTTTGCAATTGCAATCGGTAATCCATATGGCTTAGGTCAAACTGTAACCTCAGGTATCGTTTCAGCTTTAGGCAGAACTGGTTTGAATATCGAGAACATCGAGAACTTTATTCAAACTGATGCAGCTATCAACTCTGGTAACTCAGGTGGTGCGCTAATCAATCTAGAGGGTAAGCTAATCGGTATTAACACCGCTATTATGGCTCCATCAGGTGGCAATATCGGTATCGGCTTTGCTATCCCTGCTAACATGGTTAAAACTGTTACTGATCAGATCTTAAAGTATGGTGGCGTAAAGCGTGGCATGCTAGGTGTAATGGGTACAGAGCTTAATGCAGATCTTGCAAAGAGCTTTGATTATAAAGAGAACTCTGGTGCTTTCGTTAACGAAGTCTTAAAAGATTCTGGTGCTGATAAAGCTGGTATTAAATCAGGCGATATTATCACTGCAGTAAATGGCAAGAAGGTAACCTCTTTTGCACAATTACGTGCTGAGATTGCAACCTTAAGAGCTGGAAGTGAAGTTAAACTAACCATCTTCAGAGATGGCAAGTATCAAGACTACACCGTAAAGATTGGTGATAGCACTGTAGGCCAAAGTGTAAGTGCAGATAGCGCTAAGGATATTTCTCCTGCCTTTGCTGGTGCTTCTTTAGCTAACGCAAAAGACGGTGGTGTTGAAGTTACCGATGTTGTAAAAGGCTCTATGGCTCAACGCTTTGGTTTACGTAAGGGTGATGTTATCACTGGTGTAAATAAGGCTGATGTAAAGAACTTAAACGATCTTAAGAAGAATCTTGAGAAAGTAAAAGGTCAAATCTCCGCTATTAGAATCAATCGTAACGGTGGTACCTTATACATCACTTTAAGATAATAGCTTAAGCTAATTTCTAGAAAGCCACTTTTTAAAAGTGGCTTTTTTGTAGTTAAAGAAAATTTTCACCGCACATCAAATAAAAAAAATTCTAAGATATAAGGCATATATAAGCCTTTTTGTACAATCTTAACTGCAAAACATAATCTATATAAGACTCTAAGTTACACTATATTTTGGACGTTTCAAAGTTTCTTGTCATAAAAACTTTCCCCGTACATCAAATAAAAAATAAATTGTAAAGCGCAAGGCATATATAAGCCTTTTTGTATAATCTTAACTGCTAAAACAAAATCTATTTAAGACTCTAAGTTACACTATATTTTTGACGTTTCAAAGTTTCTTGTCATAAAAACTTTCACCGCACATCAAATAAAAAAAATTCTAAGGTGCAAAGCATATATAAGCCTTTTTGTATAATCTTAACTGCAAAAACAAAATCTAAAAAAACTTTTAGTAGCACTATATTTTGGTCGTTTCAAAGTTTCTTGTCATAAAAACTTTCACCGCACATCAAATAAAAATAAATCGTAAGGCGTAAGGCATTTATAAGCCATTTTTGCCAATTTATGCTACTAAATAAAACACCTTCATTGGCAAAAAAAGTCCCAACTCAAATTTAGAGTCAGGACAATTCTAATTGCTAAGTATTAAAGGTTAGTTTAATTTCTCATCAAGTTTGATTAAGAAAAGATCAGTGTCTTTCTCATCATCACTATTGTGCACAAGCTTAATAGAAGGTTTTGCACTCTTTCCATCAAGAGTGAAAGTTCCATCCTCGTGGTAAATGTAATCTGTAACTTCTGCTTTCTTGTTTTCAGGATCTTGAAGATCAATTGCTACACCAAAGTCATTATCATTGATAACAGCAATAGTCTGTCTATCAGGAAGAATGGTTAAACCTTCAGCTTTTTCAGCTTTATAGCCTTGCTCTCTTAAGTCTATTAGAAGAGACTTTTTAGCAAGCTTAAAGCCTGCTGCATCTTTAAAGAACTCAGGCTCCAAGCCATCTTTTTGAGCGTTTGACAAATCGTCAGCACCTGAAAAATCAACTCTATAAATTAGGTTTTGCATTTTCTTGTGCTTGTTCTTTGCCTGTTCAATGATTAACACTTCATGATCATTGATAGCAATCATGTCACCTAACTTTGCGTTACCTGGTTTCTTGTAGGAATCTACATCAATTGGGTAGCCGTAAGTTTTAGTTTCATGAGTCTTTGGATTAAAGAAGACGATACGGCAGAAGGAAGCTGTCTTTCCTGATTTCTTATCACCATGCTTTAAGTTTAAAACGCTCTGCTCAGCTACCACGATAGTGCCATTTGGGGTGATGGTTAAACCTTCAGCTCCTCGATTTGGAGTGCGGTATTTTAAGATTTCAGGTAAACCTTTGCCTGGTGCATATTTTTCAATCAAAGTACCATCTTGTGAGAACTTCATTAAGAAAGGACCGTACTCATCAGAAATCCACATATTGCCATCTTTGTCGATAGCAAGACCTTCAGGATCAAGACCATTCTCATCATATGGAAGGATTGAAAAATCCTCACCTAAAGCATATTCACCAGTGTAGCCAACTTTACCTTGAGGTAGAGGTAAACCTGTAATTAAAGAGCCATCTTTATTCTTTAAACTGATGGTGCGCTCTACTGTGAACTTACCATCCTTTGATAAGACTAAGATGCCTACTTGTGGATTAAATTTTGGGGTTGGGAAGAACTTACCAGATAAAGTCTTGCCGTTAATTGAAGCTAGTGGTGCATCACCGTTAGGACCTCTATCTGTTAGGCCTAAAAAGACGATATCACCATTGTCTCTTACTTCCTTAAAGGCTAAAGCAGAGCCAAAGCCTGTAGGAAAACCTTGTTTAAAATTCTCATTAGAACCTTCATACTTCACATACTGATCTTGATTTAATTGCAAAGTATGACGGTTAATTTCAAGTGCGTAAGCACTTGATACACAACTAATTAAAGCAACGCCAATAGCTAATTTTGATAAAACAAATTTCATATAAAAACGCCAAATACAAAAATAAACAAACATCAAATCAACATAATTACAACACTTGTGATTTTGTCTTGGTAAAGTTAATTTTCTTTGCTGTCTTTGTTAAATTTTGATTTGTTTTAAGCAAATTTAACTTATCGCAAGGAATTTTCTTGCAAGTTTGCTATTATGGAATAAAAATCCATCAACTTTTGTCTATCATGAAAATAAATAAAAGACTTTTAACTATTGCTCTTCCAATAGTTACCGGAATAACGGTTGGCTGTGCTCTACTTTTAGTAAATCCAAATCTTGGAAAAAAAGTAGGTAGTGTGATTTACTCAAGTGGTGTTTCTGTAGAAGGTTACTCCTATGCAGTAAGTAAAGCAGCTCCAAGTGTAGTTAATATCTATGTAGCAAGCTTAAATGAGGACTACACAGAGCCTGATACTACCACTATTACCTCCTCAGCCTCAGGCGTAATCATGTCTGATTTAGGCTATATTGTGACTAACTACCATGTAGTTCCCCTTGGCAATGAGCCTAATAAAGCTATCTGGGTTCAAACAAGAGAAGGTAAAGTATTAAAAGCTTTTATTGTAGGTTGTGACAGAAGAACTGATATTGCAGTATTAAAAGTTGAGGAGAAAAATCTCCCACCGATTCATATTGCAAAACGCACTCCTAATATCGGTGATATCGTACTTGCCATTGGTAATCCTAACAACTTAGGACAAACTGTAACTCACGGTATTATCTCTGCTCTATCGCGCTCTGGCACTGGACTTATCAGTAAAGAGCAAATGAGCATTAGGCAAGGACTTCAAGATCTTATCCAAACTGATGCGCCTATCAATCAAGGTAACTCAGGTGGTGCACTTATCGATACTCAAGGTAACTTAATAGGAATCAATACCGCCTCTTTTAGTACTCAAGACAGCTATGGCATTGGTTTTTCAGTACCTGTAAATTTAGTTACTGAAGTGATGAATGAAATCATTATGCATGGCAAGGTAGAACGTGGTTATTTAGGTATTTCTGACTCAAGAATACGATCTTTAAATAATCAAAAAGGTGTTACGGTTGAATTTATCGATCCACAAGGTCCTGCCTTTGGTATTTTAAAATCAGGAGATGTGTTAACTAAGGTTAATTCAAAAGAGATTGTGGATGCAAAACAGCTCATTGAATTAGTCTCAAAGACTAAACCTGGTACTACTTTACACTTTGAAATTTTAAGAAATAATAAAACTATCGAGGAAAGCGTTACTTTAGCTTTAGATAAAACCTCCCTCGATTAAGGCTCTACTTAGAGAGGATCAATTCGCTTTAGAGTCTTATTTAAACTTATCGCATTATGGATATCGCAAGCTACTGTAAGACCTGCAGTAGTGAGCATATCGCCTGTAATTTGAGAGTTAATACCAAAGTCATATAACTTAGTATAGAAGCTTTGGATTTTTAATCTGCCACCTGCTAATCGTAAAACTACCTTAGGTAAGATGTGTCTAAACACTGCTATGGTACGCTCAATCTCTTCCTCTGTAAGCGGTGCTTGATGTTCAAGGGGAGTTCCAGCAATTGGATTTAAGATATTGATAGGAGTGCTATCCACCTTTAAATCGCGCAAGTGCAAAGCAATATCTACTCTATCTTCAACTGACTCGCCCATACCAATAATGCAACCAGAGCAGATTTGTAGTCCTGCCTTTTTAGCAGCTTTAATCGTTGCATCTTTATCTTCCATACTATGCGTAGTACAGATAGATTTAAAGTAATTAGGGGAAGTTTCAATATTGCAATGATATCTTGCCATGCCACTTTCTTTAAGTTTTACAAAATCGTCAAAATCTAGTAAACCTAAAGAGCCACAGCTTGCTATACCAACTTCTTCTTTAATCTTTTTAAAAGCTTTGGCAATAACGTCAATCTCAGCTTTTGATAAGCGCACACCTGCGGTAACGATTGAATAACGGTGAATGTGCTTTTCAAAACTCTCTTTAGCCTCAGCTACAAACTCCTCAACTGTCTTTAAAGGGGAGGTTTCAATTTGAGTGTTGTAGAACCTACTTTGAGCACAGAATTTACAGTCCTCAGAGCACTTACCGCATTTGCCATTAGAAATACAGCAAAGTTCTAAATCGTCTTTAAAAAAGTGCTTGGTAATTTTGCTAGCACTCTCTTTAAGTACATCTATTGGTGCCTTGTAAAGCTCTAGAGCTTCATCTTTAGTAAGCACGTAGCCTGAAATTATTTTTTCTGCAAGCTTTTCAAGTTGCATGTTTTTCTCCACATAAAAAAGTGTGCTCTTTCTGAACACACTGATACCACCTAAGCTTTTTGTTTAAGGTTGCTCTTTGCAACGCCTAACATCAGCTTTACACGATTTAATTGATTTACCTCTGATGCACCAGCATCACAGTCAATAGAAACGATGTTAGCCTCTTTATAAGCTTGTCTTAAAGCATGTACTACACCTTTACCAGTGATATGGTTTGGAAGACAGCCAAAAGGCTGTAAGCAGACTATATTAGGTACGCCACCTTCAATTAGTTTTACCATTTCACCAGTTAAAAACCAACCTTCACCTGCCATATTACCTAAAGATACAAACTTCTTAGCAAGTTGTGCAGTCTTAAAGATACTCATAGGTGGTGTAAAGCGCTTAGAGTTTTTCATAGCTTTAAAGACTGGTTTTCTAAAGTGCTCAACAAGACGAATAAAAGTAAAGGCAAAGAATTTGTTGATTAGCTTACCTTCAAGTAGGTTGTACTCGATGATAGGATCTCCTGCTAGGTACAAGAAGAAATCCACAAAATCAGGCATTACAACCTCAGCGCCTTCACGGAAGAGCTCTTTTTCAAGGTAGTTGTTAGCCACTTCATGGTACTTAACTAAGATCTCACCTACGATACCAACCTTTGGTTTTTGAATATCGTAAATTGGGATCTGCTCAAAGTCTTTAACCATGTTAAGAATATTCTTATTATAAAGCTTCGACTTGTTTAAAACAAGCTCTTTTTTACACTCTTCAAGCCACTTGTTAAAGTACTTGTCCGCATCGCCCTTATTTACCTCATAAGGTCTAATGCGGTTTACTAGTTTCATTAACACATCACCGTAGACAGCAGCTTTAATTGCATCTTTGTACATAGCCATTGGCATATGGAAAGAATCTGTCTCTAAACCGTAAACTGCAAACACTGGAACTTGAGGGAAGCCTGCAAACTTCAAAGCTTTACGTAGCACTGCAATATAGTTAGTAGCTCTACATGCACCACAAGTTTGGAAGAGCATGATAGAGGTGTTGTTAGGATCGTAAAGGCCTGATTTTAAAGCCTCAAGCATTTGACCTATCACTACAATCGCTGGATAACACATATCGTTATTTACATATTGCAAGCCTAAGTCAATGGATGACTTTTTAGGCAGAGCTGGGATCACCACATTGTAGTTATACTTTTGAAGTACTGTCTTAAACAACTCAAAATGAATTGGTGCCATTTGAGGAGCTAAAATAGTATGTTTTCTAGCACACTCTTTAGTAAAGATAGCTCTTTGCACAAATGGGATAGGCTTGAAGACAGGAATACTCTTACGGCTTAAAGCTGCAAGTAATGATCTTAGACGAATTCTTGCAGCACCTAAGTTAGAGACTTCATCTAATTTAATTAAAGTATAAATACGTTTGTGATCTTCTAAAATCTCTTTTACTTGATCGGTAGTAATCGCATCAAGACCACAACCAAAAGAGCTTAGCTGAATTAAAGTTACATCGTTATGATCTACTACATATTCAGCTGCATGATATAGTCTTGCATGGTAGCTCCACTGATTGATTAAACCAACTTTCTTGTTAGTAACTTTTGAGTGGTAAACACTGTCTTCACTGATGACAGGTAAATTGTAAGACTCAATCATATCGGCAATACCATGATTGATTTCAGGATCAATATGATATGGTCTACCTACTAGCATAATCATATGCTTGTGTTCTGCTCTAGCTTTTTCAATCACATGTGCTGCAAAGTCTCTTACATCCTGCTTGTAGTGCTCAAGCTCTAGATAAGCATTATCAATTGCCTTTTTCACTAAAGCTTTAGGTAAGTTCTCATCCTTTAACTCCTCAGTAAATCTTTGTAAGAGTTTTTTCTTATCGTTAATAGGTAAGAAAGGTTGCAAGAAAGTGATGTTCTCTTGCCTTAAAATATCCATGTTGCCACGAATATTCTCAGCATAACTTGCAACTACAGGACAATTGTAGTGATTGTCATTTGGATGATTCTTATCTAATAAATTAAATGGCAAACATGGGTAGAAGATCTTTTTAACTCCAGCTTCAATAAGCTGCATGATATGACCATGCACTAATTTTGCTGGATAACATAAAGAATCTGATGGAATAGTAGCTAAACCTTTTACATAAGTTTTAGCACTAGTTTGCTCTGATAACACCACATCATAGCCTAAAGTGGTAAATAAAGTAAACCAAAAAGGATAATCCTCATACATGTTCAAGCAACGAGGAATACCTATCTTGCCACGAGGTGCGTTTTCAAGAGGCTTATAATCAAAGACTCTTTGGTACTTATAACGATAAAGGTTGGTGGTGTTTTCTTTTTCAACTTTATCTTTTTGACCGATACCTTTAGTACAACGGTTACCTGTGAAATGACGAGAATTGTCATTAAAAATTTGCATGGTGATCATGCAAGAGTTACCGCATTGACGACAACGGTAGGATTTAGTCTTGAAACTAAAGTTATCTAAGTCTTCTTTTTTAAGTAAGCTTGAGCTTTCAAGATTTCTCTCATGGGCAAGGATAGCTGCTCCATATGCGCCCATGTGACCTGAAATATCAGGGCGAATTACCTTCTTGCCAATCAGCATTTCCATAGACTTTAAGACAGCATCGTTTAGGAAGGTACCACCTTGTACTACGATGTGATCACCTAAACTATTCATGTCTTTAAGCTGCATTACTTTAAATAAGGCATTCTTAATTACAGATAGAGAGATACCTGCTGAAATATCACTTACTTTAGCACCGTCTTTTTGAGCCTGTTTTACTTTGGAGTTCATAAACACAGTGCAACGAGTACCAAGATCAACTGGATTTTTTGAAGTGGTACCAAGCTTTGCAAATTGAGCTACGCTCATATTAAGACTTTTTGCAAAGGTCTCTATAAAAGAGCCACAGCCTGCTGAGCAGGCTTCATTTAAAGTAATATTGCCAATAGTGCCTTCGTTAATGAAAAAGCACTTCATATCCTGTCCACCAATATCCATGATGAAGCTTACTTCTGGGCAAAATTCTTTAGCAGCTCTTAAGTGAGCAAAGGTTTCCACCTCACCAAAATCAGCATGTAAGGCAGTTTTAATTAAAGACTCACCATAACCTGTAGTTACCGCACCTTTAATTACACAATCAGGGTTTAACTTACTGTAAAGCTCTTTTAATTGACTTATAACTGTGTTTAAAGGAGAGCCTTGATTAGAGCTATAGATAGTATATAAAAGCTCATTTTTATCATTGATAGCGGCAATTTTTGAAGTGGTAGAGCCAGCATCAATACCGATATAGACAGGACCATGATACAAGCTTATATCTGCTCTTTTAACTTTGGCTTTTGAGTGTCTTTCTACAAAGTCTTGATAGTCACTATCGTCTTTAAATAAAGCTTGCCCACTGTAGGAGGTGGAGCTTTCACTATTTGATAAAGCCTCTAACTTGTCTTTAAAGCTTTGACAATCAACTTCTAAACTCTCGTCGCAAATAGCTGCTCCAAAGGCAACATAGTAGCAGGCGTTATCAGCTTTAACTACCTCGTCATCAGTTAAGTTTAAAGTAGTGATAAAGCGCTCTTTTAAAACGTCTAAAAAGGTTAAAGGACCACCTAAGAATACGGTTTTACCTTCAATTGGTCTGCCTTGAGCTAAAGTACCTACAGTTTGATTTACAACAGCCTGGAAAATAGATAAAGCTAAATCCTCTTTTAAGGCGCCGTCGTTAATTAAAGCTTGGATATCAGTTTTAGCAAACACACCACAGCGAGAGGCAATGGTGTGGATTTTAGTACCTTTTTTAGCTAGATCATTTAAGCCTTTAGCATCGGTATTTAAAAGGTTTGCCATCTGATCGATAAAAGCACCGGTACCACCTGCGCAAGCACCATTCATTCTCTGCTCTAAAGAGCCTTTTAAGTAGGTGATCTTAGCATCCTCACCACCAAGCTCTATGGCAGTGTCAGTTTGTGGAATTAGTGTTCTAATAGCCTCAGTGCAAGCTAAAACTTCTTGTTCAAAAGGAATTTCAAGACGATTAGCAAGACCCATACCAGCAGAGCCTGACATGCAAACAGAAAAGCTTTTACCTTCTACAAAAGGCAAGACTTCTTTAAAGTACTGTTTTAAGGCGTTAGTAGGTTCTGAGAAATGTCTTTGATAGGTTTTGTAGAGAATCTCATGATTTTCATTGATTAAAACTAATTTAATCGTAGTTGATCCGATATCTATGCCTAGGCTTAATTTAGTATTCATCTAAAATTTTCAAACAGTTAAACAAGTAGACTTTGATTATAGCTTTTTTTGCTATTTTTGCATTATACATAAGCTGTCAGCTTGTATTTCTTTTAAGCAATTGTGCACCAAAAATAAGATTTCTTTTAAAGTAAAAATTCTTATGTTGACCTTGCTTGATTTGTGTAGAATGACTCTTGTAGCAACCATTGTTTAAATTGATTGCTTTTACACAGTTGAATTTGTGAGATTAAAAAATGAGTACCTTAACTTCCTTTATCAATCGCTATTTTGGATTAGAGAAAAAGCAATCTAATATCAAAACAGAAGTTATAGCAGGTCTTACTACTTTCGTGGCTATGGCCTATGTTATTTTTGTAAACCCAGCCATTATTTCACAAGCGGGTATCCCTATGGAAGCAGCTGTCGCTGCCACCATTTGGACTGCTTGTCTTTGCTCTATTGCAATGGGCTTATTTGCAAACGTACCTATTGCTGTAGCTCCTGGTATGGGCATTAACGCCTTTTTTACTTTCTATGCTTGTAACACTTTAGGTTTATCCTGGCAGACAGCTTTAGGCTCTGTGTTTATCTCAGGCATCATCTTTATGATCTTAACTATCACTAAGTTAAGACAACACATCATTGATGCAGTACCTTTATCCTTAAAGTCAGCAATTGTTGCAGGTATTGGCTTTTTCATTGCTTTTGTAGGTTTACAACAAGCTAACATCGTAGTGCAATCACAAGCTACTGCTGTAACTTTAGGTCACTTAACTGATGTTAAAGTGTTACTTGCTATTATTGGTATCTTTATCATCGGTGCTTTAATGGCTTTACGTTTTGCTGGAGCCATCTTAGTAGGTATTCTCATCATCACTATCGCAGGTATGTGTTTAGGGGTAGCACCTGTACCCAAAGCTGTATCTGATGTAGTGTCATTTACCTTACCATCTATTAAAGACACTTTCTTACAAATGGATATCATTGGTGCTCTTGATTATGGTCTCTTCTCTGTAATCTTTACCTTTACTATCGTGGAGCTTTTTGACAACTTAGGAACTTTAATTGGTGTCTCAAAAGCTGCTGGCTTAATGGATGAGTAAGGTAAAATTGAAGGTATTGATAGAGCTTTGATGACAGATTCAGCTGGCACCATGTTATCTGCAGCCTTTGGTACTTGTACTGTAACCTCCTATGTAGAGTCTATGGTAGGTACTCAAGTAGGTGGTAGAACAGGTCTTACTACTGTAGTGGTAGGCTTATGCTTCTTATTAGCCTTTATCTTTTCACCACTTGCAGCTTTAATTCCAGGCTATGCTACAGCTCCTGCTCTAATCGTGATTGGAGCTATGATGTTAAAGACCATCAAGAATATTGATTTTAGTGATCATACTGAGGTTATTCTAGTATTCTTAACTATCATCATGATGCCTTTAACTTACTCAATTGCTAACGGCTTTGGTTTTGGCTTTGTAAGTTACTGTATCTTAAAAGTACTTTCAAAAAGAGCTAAAGAGGTTAAACCTATCATGTGGGTGATAAGCCTCTGCTTTGTAATTAGCTTTATTCTTCACAGTTAATCTCATCACCAAAATCTATATCTACCTAGCCTTACGGCTAGGTAGACATTGTCTTTATATAATTTATATATACAAACTTATGTGAACTACTTCATACTTTCAATTACTAAAAAGCAAGATTTTTTAGCTATTTTAACAAGATTCATATATCCTTAAACGCAGGATAAAACGCCTTAAAAAAGGCAAATAATAAATAATTACGACTACGACGGGATGTTTCTTTATGAAGGGTATTGTAACTACTGCAATCGCCACCTTGGCATTATTGTTTTGCACTCAAGCAGTGGCTAAAGACAAGTTAATTGTCTGGGAAGATACAGGTAAAGCTCACGGTATTGAAAAAGCTATTAAAGCTTTTGAAACTCAATACAATTGCGACATTGAAATTCATCAATCAGAATATGTTGAGCATATCAACGATCAACAAAAGGCCTTAAGTGCAGGCAAACCTACTCCTGATGTGTTAATGCTACCTGCTGACAGATTAGGTGATGCAGCAAAAAACGGCTTTATCATTCCCCTAGATTTCATGGAAAAAGATAAAGCACGTTACTTACCTTCAGCTATTACCTCACTAAGCTATAACAATCAAATCTATGCGATGCCACGCTCTGTAGAGACACTAGTAATCTACTACAATCAGGATCTTTTAAAGTATCCTTTTGAGAACTTTGACGATTACATAAAATTTTCTAAAGAGCAGAAAAAAGAAGGTCGCTATGGTGTCATCGGCAAATTAGATGTGTTTTACTTTAGCTACGGTTTCATAGGTGGCTATGGTGCTTATATCTTTAAAGATGTAGGTAATGGTAAGTTAGATCCTAATAACTTAGGTCTTAATAATGACGGTGCTGTAAAAGGTCTTGAATTCTTAGCAAAACTTGTAAACACTACTCTACCAAAGAGTATCTTAGGTAACGACGGTTGGGGGAACTTAAATAAGTTATTCATTGAAGGTAAAGCTGCAGCAATTATCACAGGTCCTTGGGAGCTTGATAACTTTGCAAAGTCTAATTTAAATTATGGTGTAGCACCACTTGGTAAACTTCCAAACGGAAAGTACTTCTCACCTCTTTTAAGTTATAGAGCTTACGCTGTATCAAAGTATTCTAAAAATAAAGAACTTGCTAAAAAGTTCTTACAGTTTATCAATCAAAGTGAGTACGCTTTAAATCGTTACAGCGAGATCCACGAAATACCACCTATTGTTGAGATCATGAATATGCCTATTATCCAAAATGACGATTTTGCAAACGCAGTACTTACTCAAGCGCTACATGCTACCCCTATGCCTACCATTCCACAAATGCAGGCAGTTTGGGAACCTATGGATCAGGCCTTAAATGATGCTATCAGTGGCAAAAAGTCAGCAAAACAAGCTTTAAAAGATGCTACTGACACCATTAAAAACGCTATCAACGCTCAATAAATTTTCTTATACTATTCTCCTGTAAATGGAGAATAGTATCTGCTATGCAAAACACCACTCTTTGTTATCTTGAGCATCAAGGACAATACCTAATGCTCCTTCGTAATAAGAAGAAACACGATATCAATAAGCAAAAATGGATTGGTATTGGAGGTCATCTTTTAGAAAAAGAAACTCCAGATGAATGCGTGCAAAGAGAATTTACAGAAGAAACTGGTCTTACCCTTCTTGATTACAAGTTACGTGGTCTTGTGACCTTTATCAGTGACGAGTACGAAACTGTTCAAATGTGGCTTTATACAGCAAGTAAGTTTGAAGGAAAGTTAAAGCCTTGTGATGAAGGTGAGTTGCACTGGATTGATATTGATAAAATCCTATCTTTAAACCTTTGGGAAGGAGATCTTAAGTTTTTAGAGCTTATCAAAAAGCCTACACCATTTTTTACTATGAAACTCTCCTATCAAGGAGAGAGACTTGTCGAGTATAAGGTGCAATTTCATTAAGTTTATATCTTAACTTCAACGCATCATATGTGCTTACAATAAGCTAGAGACCAAATAGTTACTTCTTCTGATAGATCTTAGTACCATCTGGTCTTAATTCATAAATACCTTTCTCATCTGCCTGCATTACAGGTATACCCAATTGCCAATCAAGCTCAATAGCTTTTTGAGTTGCTCTTTGAACAACTTTAGGATCGCATAATTGCAAAAAGAGAGAATTAAGTTTTTCTGCATCTTTTGTTAAAGCCATAGCACTAAACTCCTCAAAACTATACCTAAATTATAATACAAAAACATTAAGTTACAGCTCTTTGGCAAAAGCTCCATGGCATGCCATGGAGAGTAATCAGAGATTTTCACCATTAGTTTCGATGACGGTCTTATACCACAAGGCAGAATCTTTTAAAATTCTGCTTTGATCTCTGTAGTCAACATAGATAAGACCAAAGCGTGGATCATAGCCTTCTGCCCACTCATAATTATCCATGACAGACCAATATAGGTAGCCCATAAGATCGTATCCTTCCTCTACCGCCTTTTTAGCAGCTAAAAGATGTCTTTGGATGTAATCAATTCTCTGTGGGTCGTGCACTTTACCATCAAGCATCACAAAGTCATTACCACAATAACCATTTTCAGTAATCAGTAGTGGAAGCGTGTATCTGTCCTGAATAAATTTAATTGCATAGTACATGCAATTAGGATCAATTACCCAACCTAAAGTATTTCTTGGACATCCTTCATACTCATTAGTTTGGTAACAAGAGTTTTCTTTGTTGATACCTGCTGGCGTATAGATGTTAAAGCCTAGAAAATCTAGTGGTTGTGTAATAAAAGCTAATTCATCAGATGTAAATAGCTCTTTTACTCCAAGATAGTCCTCTACATCTTTTGGTGTTTTTCCTAAAATTACAGGATCTACCCACCAGCCCATAGAGAATGGACCTCTAATGTTATTGCTAAAAGTTAGAGCATATGCTTTTTCATAGGCTTCTTTACTTTCGTTTTCAGGAACATAAATAGGACCAGTAGGGGCAAAACCTACGACAGGAGTTATTTTTGCTCTTTCTCGTATTACTTTTACCGCTCTTGCATGAGCTAAAAGCACATTTCTTGTGCAAGAAATTAGAGCGTTTTTATCATCTAAAAAAGGTGCATGACAAGCATCTTTGTAACTGATACCAATAAAGCAGTTAGGCTCATTGATGGTCATCCAGTACTTAACCTTGTCAGAGAACTTATCAACTACAAGTTTAGTGTATTCTTCAAACCATAAAGGAGAATCGTCATTTTCCCAACCTCCTTTTCTGTAGAGTTCATAAGGAAGATCCCAATGGTAAATGGTAACCATAGGTTCAATTCCAGCCTTTTTAAGCTCTAAAAAAAGATCATTATAAAAATCTATGCCTTTTTGATTTATCGCACCTGTACCATCAGGAAGAAGTCTAGACCAACTCAAGGATAGACGGTAGTACTTAAGCCCCATCTCTTTCATTAAAGCTATATCTTCTTTGTAGCGATGATAATGATCACAAGCTACATGAGGTGAGTCATTGTGTTTGGTATGACCTTCGTATAGAACATCCCAAATACTGTTTTTACGACCATCTTCATTGTAGGCACCTTCAATCTGCGCTGCAGCAGAAGCTGCGCCCCACATAAAATCAGCTTTGAAAGACATCTTTTATCCTCAAAAAGAAATAGAACATTGTCTGAGATTATAGCGTTATTTTGGAAGTTTTATCATAACTCAAAGTACAGATCTAAAGTTAAAGCCAACATAATTCTAGAGTAACAGTCTCAATACATCATTTTTAATAAAAGTGTGATATTTTACTGTCAAAACACCTATAAAAGTGTGATTATATTGTTCTAATACCATGATATAAATGTGATTTAAAAGATATGGAACGATTAGTTTTAACTAAATTGCTAGAGTGGAAGAACTCTGAATACAGAAAGCCCTTACTTCTAAAAGGTGCAAGAGGTGTTGGCAAAACTTGGCTATTAAAAGAGTTTGGTAATCGTTATTATCAGAACACTGCGTACTTTAACTTTGAGGATAGTCCTGAGTACCAGCAATTTTTTGAAACTACCAAGGATGCTCATAGGATCCTAGATAATCTAATCATGGCAAGTGGTCAAAATATTGAAAAGACACACACCTTAATTATCTTTGACGAGATCCAAGGTTGTCCAAATGTAATCAATTCTCTTAAATACTTTTGTGAGAACGCACCTGAGTACCATCTTGCTTGTACTGTGTCACAAGATTTTAAAACTTCCCCATCAGCTTTTCCTGTAGGTAACTGGTAAGAAGTAAGTTAATTCTACCATTTTCCAAGGCTACATAAAGTTCACTTTTAACAGGTGAATTGTTCATTAAAAATTAGTGTGACTATAACCACATTTTTGGTTGTTATTG
>Ga0256404_1006636_pt1 | contig 18952 bp, 16 predicted proteins | sample RumenRJG_01DNA_FD_185990 | JGI IMG/M metagenome (GOLD analysis project Ga0256404, IMG submission 185990) | Bovine rumen microbial communities from Lethbridge, Alberta, Canada - RJG_01 | ecosystem: Host-associated > Mammals > Digestive system > Stomach > Rumen | place: Canada: Alberta | collected...
GCTCGCCATCATATTCATAGCTAAGGCCCTCAGCCTCGACTTCAGCGGCCTCTGCAAGACCATCAAGGATAGCGAATATTCAAAGATTTTCTTCTTCGAGGACGTGAATGATAAAGAATATTTCTGGAAGCAGTTCCTCGCCGGCATATTCACAGTGATTGCCATGACCGGCCTGGATCAGGACATGATGCAGCGGACTCTCAGCAGCAAAAACGCCAGAGACTCCAAGAAGAACCTGATAACCAGCGGTCTCCTACAGGTTCCCGTGATATTCCTCTTCCTGTGCCTAGGGGCGCTGATGTACATATTCGCAGGAGCCAACGGCATCTCCGAGACCGGCGACACCCTCTTTCCCGCAGTAGCCACGGGCGGTTATCTGCCTGCTATCGTCGGGGTCCTGTTCGTGCTTGGGCTAGTTTCCTGCGCATTTTCCGCTGGCGGCTCCGCCCTTACTGCGCTTACGACCTCATTCACCGTGGACATCCTCGGCGTAGAAGGGAAAAGCGAAGAAAAAGTCACCGCGACACGCAAAAAGGTGCATCTGGCGATGGCAGTCCTCATGGGAGTCGTAATATTCATATTCTACATCCTCAACACACAAAGTGCCATAGACATGGTGTACAAGCTTGCCAGCTACACCTACGGGCCTATCTTGGGATTGTTCGCATTCGGCATATTCACGAAATGGCATGTATGCGACCGCTGGGTGCCTCTCATTGCCATCCTTGCACCATGCGTCTGCCTAGTGCTGCAAATGAATTCGGAACGCTGGTTCGGCGGCTACCGATTCAGCTACGAAATCCTCATCATCAACGCCCTCCTCACCTTCCTCGGCCTCTGCCTCATCCGCAGGAAATAGCACCCATCATTAATGGATGGTTCTTCCCCCCATTAAAATTGGCACATCGTTCATTTCAAATGGATTGCTCATCCTAATTGCCGATAACAAGATGAAATTCGTCGGGAACGGCTATGCCAAAACAGCACTCTCTGCAACTATAGGTCGTCTCCCACCCCACCCTCAAAAGGCGGGAGAGCAACGACATGCCCCAAATAAATGAATATATCGCATAGCGCCGTCGCCAACGATTTGCCGATTACGTTTGGCAGTTTCGTGGAATTGCATTATCTTTGTGTACCGATTTTGGTACACAACATAAATTATGTAAGTTATGGCGGTCATTCAGGTTACGTCAAGAGAGTTTCGGGAAAAACAGGCATCCATGTTTGCACTCGCTGACAAAGGACAGCAAGTAGTAATCAGGCGCAGGGGGAAAGTCTCTTATATGCTGACACCAGTTTACGATGATGATTTTGTCCTTTCTCCTGAGGCTGAAAAGAGACTCGAAGAGAGTCGCAGGCAATACAGGGAGGGCAATGTCACGACCTTCACCACAAAGGAGGACCTTAATAGATTCCTGGAAAAGCTATGAGCATGTTGTATGAGATAGATTTTACCCCGATAGCGATAAAATCTATATCGAAATACAAGAAATCCAATCCTGTGCAATACAAGAAGCTCGTCAAATTGCTTAATGAGCTAATGGAGCATCCGAGGATAGGGACTGGACACCCAGAGCCACTCAAATCAGGCGATTCGCTAACATATTCCAGAAGAATATCAAAAAAAGATCGCTTGATTTATGACATATACGAATAAGGTAAATCTGGCGGTGTGATCTCCATGACCCAGACCGAACATTTAAAGCGGTCTGCAGGATCATCTCCATAATGACATATTCATAGCGAGGGTTCTCAGCCTCACTCCAGCAGCCTTTGCATGATTAGCAGGCGCTGAGGACGCTCCCACAAGACTCCCTCGCAAGACGTACCCGTAAATTTACCAGCGTTCGCGATGAATGCGCTCTGGCTTCCACTTATCTTTTGGAGTATTCTCTGAATCAGGATACCCTAAAGCCACGACCTCATAAGGTAGCACCTGAGGTGGCAGTCCGAGAGCTTCCTTGACCGGAAGATACCTTTCCTTAAACGGGTAGCATGCCGTCCACACCGAGCCTATGCCAAGGGAGGTAGCAGCCAGCACAAGATTCTCCGTGGCGGCTCCCAGATCGTCGCGCCACATAGGGTTAGGACCTACCGTCCTGTTTTCACCTTCCCCACGAGCCCACGTCGTGTCCGCACAGGTTACGACCAGCGCAGCTGCACGCTTGAACATTGGAAGATTCTTGTTGTCTTTGAAAATCTCGTCATACCTCGAAGTGTCGGTCAGGACTATGAAATGCCAAGGCTGCAGGTTCACCCCTGACGGAGCTGACATCGCAGCGCGAAGAATGGTGCTCATATCTTCATCAGAAATTTTCTGATTCGTGTATGACCTCACGCTGGTACGAGCAAGAATTGTCTCTATGACTGGGTTGGAAGCTTTATTTTCGGCAGCTTCATTCGAGGCGGTATTTTTACATGACGCCATCATGACTGCGGCTAGCACAAGAATAAGACATGATTTCTTCATACCGTAATATTTTGAATCATGTAAAATTAAAAAAAATTCACAGAAGCATATTCCCCATTCCCGAAATAGTTTTCAGGTGCAGCGCAACGATTGATTTGCATCGACTTAGGTGGTAAGTGAAAGACTTCATCGGAGGCAGGAGCGTGCGGTGGCGGCCGCAGGGCGGCTGACAATGAACTCGTTACAGAGACGAGCCCCACGCACCATGGGCTGGAGGCAGGAGCGTGCGGTGGCTGCTGCGGAGCTGCTGACAATGAACTCGTTACAGAGACGAGCCTCACGCACCATGGGCTGGGGCTATCGGTCTTTCATCTTAATGTAGCCTCGTTCGTCAGTGACGCAGCGGTAGGCGGGACGAATGATCCTCCGCCCTTCGAAATTGAGTTCCTCGTTGCGGTGGGCGCACCACCCGACTATCCTGGCCATGGCGAACAGAGGTGTGTATATCTCCATCGGAATGCCAATCAGGTCATAGACGAAGCCAGAATAAAAATCAACATTGGCGCAAAGCGTCTTGTGTTTGCCTTTCGTCTTATAAATCGTCTCGATGGCAACCTTCTCGACCCTCTGATAGAATTCATATTCCTTGGAACGTCCTTTCTCCTCGGCAAGGGGACTAGCCATTTCCTTCAGAAGGACCGTTCGAGGGTCTGATTTAGTATAGACCGCATGGCCTATGCCATACACAAGTCCGGACTTGTCGAAAGCCTCCTTGTTCAGCAACCGCAATATGCAAGCCTCTATCTCTTCTTCATCCTCCCAGCGTGACACTGAACTTTCTATATATTGCATCATGTTGCAGACCATTATGTTGGCTCCGCCATGCTTCGGGCCTTTCAGGGAGCCAAGGCCGGCAGCGATTGATGAATATGTGTCAGTCCCAGTTGAGGACGTTACCCTGACGGTAAATGTGGAGTTGTTTCCTCCGCCGTGCTCGGAATGCAGTATCAGAAGCAGGTCCAGAGTACGTGCGTCCAATTTCGTGTAATTATTGCCTTTCAGCATGTAGAGGAAATTCTCGGCCAAGGACAGGCCGCTCTGAGCATAACGGATGTGAATAGAGCTTCCCAGCTTCTTGTGACGCAGGATTGCATAAGCGTACGCTATGATCGTAGGGAACTTCGAGATGAGCTCTATGCTCTGCCTCATGAGGTTGTCCCGCGAAACATCGTCGGGATTGTCGTCGTACGTGTAGAATTCCAGCACGCTCCTCGCAAGAATATTCATGATGTCCGAGCCTTCCAAATCCATGATGTGCAGAATAGTCTTCTGCTTCAGTGGCATATTCTCGAATATCAGCTTTTTGAAGTCATCCAGCTCTTCATGGTCGGGAAGACGTCCGGAAAGGAGCAGAAAGGCTATCTCCTCGAACCCGAACCGGTTTTCTTCGATGAAAGCCCGCACGAGATCTCTGACTTCATATCCACGGAAAAACAGTTTCCCCTCTATAGGCACAAGGCTGCCATCGGCTCTGCGATCGTAGCCCACCACATTTCCGATGTTCGTGAGGCCGACGAGAACGCCGGTGCCATCTTCGTTACGCAACCCTCTCTTCACGTCGAGTTTCTTGAAAAGCTCAGCGTCTATCTTCGTGCTCTCTTTCATTTCGTCGGAGAGCTTGAATATGAGATACTCTTTCTTCTTGAGTTTCATAGCAGTGAAATCAAGTGTTCCGTAAATTCCTTTGTGCCAAGAGCTTTGCCTTCTGGCATGAGACGGGCTAGGTCGGCAGTGGCATAACCTTCGCCAAAAGATTTCTCTAATGCTGAATATATCAGCTCGGCAGCCTTGTTCCATCCAAGATGCTCAAGCATCATGGCACCAGAAAGAATGTTCGAGCATGGATTGACGATGTTCTTTCCAGCAATGTCTGGAGCTGTGCCATGAGTCGCCTCAAAGATTGCGTTGCCCGTCTCGAAATTGATGTTGGTGCCTGGAGCAATGCCTATGCCACCCACCTGTGCAGCCAGCATGTCGGAAATGTAGTCTCCATTCAGGTTCATGGTGGCTATTACTGAATATGCTTCCGGCTTCAGAAGCGCGTTCTGCAGGAAGGCATCGGTGATGCAGTCATCGACTACAAGCTTGCCGGAAGATAGTTCCTCGGCGAATTCCCTTTCTGCCAAGGCGTAACCCCAACGCTTGAACCCACCCTCGGTGTATTTCATGATATTCCCCTTGTGCACGAGAGTAACCTTCTTTCTGTCATGCTTTATGGCATATCTGAATGCCGCGCGAATCAGCCTCTCGCTGCCCTCGCGGGAAACTGGCTTCACTCCGAATGAGGAGCTTTCAGGGAAGCGGACCTTCTCCACTCCCAGCTCGTCATGAATGAAGCTATAGAATCTAGAGGCTTCCGGAGTTCCGCTGTCCCATTCTATCCCGGCATAGATGTCCTCGGAGTTCTCTCGGAATACGACCATGTCTACGTTCTCAGGATGCCTGACCGGAGACACGACTCCCCTGAACCAACGCACGGGCCGCAGGCAGACATAGAGATCAAGTCCCTGACGAAGCGCAACGTTCAGGGAACGGATGCCGCCACCAATAGGAGTGGTAAGAGGTCCTTTTATGCCTACATGATATTCCTTGAAAGCCTCAAGGGTCGAATCTGGAAGGTAAGTGCCATATTCATCGAAGGCTTTTTTCCCTGCAGGCACCTCAAGCCATTCTATCTGGCTTTCTCCTCCGCATGCTTTCGAAAGGGCCGCATCTAGCACCAGCTTCATTGCCGTGGTGACCTCTGGCCCTACTCCGTCTCCGGAAATGTATGGAATCGTTCGCTTATTCATTTTCTTTCAGGCTGTTAAGCGCAGAACCGGCCTTAAACCAGCCAATCTGCACGGAATTATAGCTATGCTTTGTCTCAATCTCTTCGGACGTTCCATCCTCATGATGAAGGACGACCTTCACAGGTGTGCCCGCCGTAAGGCCGGAGCACAGGATGTCGAACTTGTCGCCATGTCTGACTTTCTCATAATCAGACGGACAGCTGAACGTAAGCGCAAGCACTCCCTGCTTCTTGAGATTGGTCTCGTGAATACGGGCGAAACTTTTGGCGATGATGGCCTTGACCCCAAGAAAACGAGGTTCCATGGCAGCATGCTCACGGCTTGATCCTTCACCATAGTTATCCTCAGCAACTACGACGCTGCTATGCAGTTTCCTCGCCAGAGGAGCGACCGGCCCGGACTTTCCCGTAAACGCGTCGGTTGCGCCAATGAGCAGGTTCTCGGAAATATGCTCCAAGTGTCCACGATATTTCAGCCACGGTCCAGCCATGGAAATGTGGTCCGTCGTGCATTTTCCTTTTACCTTTATTAGCAGAGGCAAGGAAATGAAGTCTTTGCCGTCCCATTTCTCGAACGGCTTGAGTTTCTGCAGTCTTTCGCTTTCAGGAGAAATCAGCGGCTCTGGGCTGCCAGGCTTTGGGAATATGCGTCCGGAGCCATGTCCGATGAAGCCACCCTCGGGAAAATCGTTGCCCTGAGGCTCAGGGAAGCGGAATCCGTCAAACGAATCTGCGAGAGGATTGAAGGAGAGGGATCCGGCAAATGCAAGGGCAATGGCCATTTCAGGAGAGACTAAGAACGCATTCGTGTTCGGGTTGCCATCGGCCCGTTTGGCGAAATTGCGGTTGAAGGTGGTGACGATGGAGTTCTTGGCAGCGTTGTCCGTCACCTTACGCCTCCACTGTCCGATGCAAGGCCCGCAGGCATTTGCCATTATGGTTGCGCCTGCCCTTCTGAACGTGTCCAGAATACCGTCACGCTCCGCAGTGGCGCGGATCATCTCGCTACCCGGATTAATAACGAGGGAAGCTTTCGGCTTCAGGCCTGCCTTCAGAGCAGTCTCCGCGACAGAAGCGGCTCTCGAAAGGTCGCCGTAGGAAGAATTCGTGCAGGAACCAACCAGAGAGACCTCGATCCTGTCGGGGAAGCCGTTTTCCTGAATCCTCCGCTTCATATCGCTCACTGGACAGGCGGCATCGGGCGTGAAGGGTCCGTTCACGTATGGCTCCATCTGCGAGAGATTTATGTGGAGGACTTCGTCAAAGTACCGAGACGGAGCTCTGACGACCTCCGGATCTGCCCTAAGATCGTCAGCATAAGCGGAAGCCGTTTCTGCAACATCTTGGCGGCCTGTGGCAGAGAGATACTTTGCCGAATTTCCGTCGAACGGAAAAATGGAGCTTGTGGCTCCGACTTCAGCTCCCATGTTGCAAATCGTCGCCCTGCCTGTGCAGGAAATCGTGCCGACGCCAGGTCCGAAATATTCAAGAATCGAGTTCGTGCCGCCTTTGACGGTAAGCATCCCTGCGAGCTTCAATATCACGTCCTTTGGACTGGCCCAGCCACTCAGAGAGCCGGTAAGCTCGACCCCGATGATTCTTGGCATCAGGAGTTCCCACGGCATGCCTGTCAGCACGTCTACGGCATCTGCGCCGCCAACCCCTATCGCGAGCATAGACAAGCCCCCGGCATTCGGAGTATGCGAGTCCGTGCCAACCATCATGCCGCCAGGGAAAGCATAATTTTCCAGTACTATCTGATGGATGATGCCAGCGCCTGGCTGCCAGAAATCAATGCCATAACGGGAAGATGCTGAAGAAAGAAAGTCATATACTTCCATATTCGCCTCCCGCGCTGCAAATAAATCGTTGTCTGCGCCATCTGAAGCGCAGATAAGATGGTCACAGTGTACGGATGCCGGAGTGCAGACTTTTTCCTTGCCGGCATTCATAAACTGTAGGAGAGCCATCTGCCCAGTCGCATCCTGCAACGCAACACGATCCGGACGGAAATCGCCATAGTCCGCAAGCCTGTGCAGAGGCCGCACCACTGAACCACAGCCCTGCCAATCGCCGGTGGCGCCATTCCAGCGTTCGCCGGCATCCCAGTCAAAAAGATGGGAATAGAGAATCTTTTCAGAAAGCGTAAGCGGATGCCCGAGGGCCTGACGCACGATCCTGACCTTCTCCTCGAAATTGGGATAATAATTCATTAAGTTCGTTTTATGAACAAATATAAGATTTTTCCCCAAATTCTATCTTCGTTCTAACTTCCATATTCCCATCTTATAGGTATCTGTCTCACCTGCGAACAATGTTTTTTTCTTAATTTTGAAAATGGAATTCCTAAAGAGCCTTGTAAAGGGAAGGAAAAATGCAAAATGAGACAAAGCATTCAAGACACCATCACTCTCACTGATGCCATCAGGCTCACAGGCCCGATGGCATTCAACATAATGCTCAAGCCGGCCGGGTCGCTCTGCAACTTGGATTGCAGCTATTGCTACTACCTGGACAAATCCGAGATATACGGTGGCAGAGAGCCAATAATGAGCGACGAGATGCTGGAAATCGTAGTTCGTGAATATATCAAAGCGAACGACGTTCCGCAGGTGACTTTCAACTGGCACGGAGGCGAGCCACTGGTGCTGGGACTGGATTTCTACAAGAAAGCGATTGCTCTTGAAAAGGAATATGCCGACGGCAAGAAAATCCTGAACACCCTGCAGACGAACGGCACCCTCATCACGCGCGAGTGGGCGGAGTTCTTCAAGGAGAACGATTTTCTCATCGGAATATCCTTGGACGGGCCGCAGGACGTGCACGACAAGTTCAGGCGCGACAAGGGCGGGGCGCCGACGTTCGAGAGAGTCATCCATGGTTTAGAGATATTGCAGCGCGAAGGCGTCGAGTTCAACACCATGAGCACGGTGAATCACGCCAGCGAAGGCCGAGGGCGCGAAGTCTACTTGTTCTTGAAGTCTCTCGGCAGCCATTACATGCAGTTCATGCCTGTCGTGGAACACGTCAAATACCCCCTGAATGGAGCAGGGAAGCCCAACAAGAAACTTAGGCCTCACATCGTGGACCCGGCTGAGGATGGCGCCATGATCGCTCCATGGTCGGTGGGCGACGTCGCTTTTGGAAAATTCCTATGCGACATATTCGATTACTGGGTCTGCAATGACGTGGGACAGTATTTCGTGAACGAGTTCGATGCCGCATTGGCTAACTGGTGCGGGCTTCAGCCAGGCACCTGCGTCTTCGCGCAGACCTGCGGAGGCAATTCCGTCATTGAGCACAACGGTGACCTCTACCCATGCGACCATTTTGTCTATCCGAAATACTTGCTAGGGAATATCCAGACTTCAGGAATCCGAGAAATGATGGACGGACCCGCCCAGACGCGTTTCGGCATAGGCAAGCGCAACTCCCTGCCTCGCAAGTGCCTGCGATGCGAATATCTCTTCGCTTGCAATGGCGAGTGCCCTAAGCACCGCTTCAACAAGACGGAAGCTGGTGACACCGGTCTCAACGCACTCTGCGCTGGTTATTACATGTTTTACGCCCACGTTGCCCCATACATGGAGAAGATGAAGGAATTTCTCCTCCAGAAGCAAGCCCCAGCCAACATCGTCCCTTGGGCGCGTCAGAGGCTAGGCAGCCGATCCGTCTTATAGCGGCATATTCATACCCACTCCACTGGCCTTCCGGCGCCAATTTCGAAATGGTACTTCACTATTCCGAGATCCACGTCGCTGAAAAAGCCATGGCCCGCCTTCGCAAGCTCGACCTTGTCACCTTGCCGCAGGATGAATTTAAACTTTTGCTGATTCATGGCAGTCGGAGCGAGCAGAGCAGCATCCACCCCATCAAGAAACCATTGAGGGGCATTCTCTGCCTCCATCACTTCTGCACGAGCTTTAATCTTGTGGCTGATGCCTCTGCTAGTGCCATGACCGAAGCAGATCACCCCGACATATTTCTCGCCTTTCCTGACTTCGACCCTATTCGTCTTCTTCGAGAACGTAAGGCCGACCCAGCAGAACTGAATATCCTGCTGAGTTAAGCTCAGGGCCATTTTCTCTCCGAAATAGCCAAGCTTTTCTTCAAGATCTCCCGTCGTCTTGCCGCCAACTAGCGCGACGTAATTCCTGACGCCAGAGAATTTGCCATAGTGGGCCATGCCCTTCGTAAATGCCTCAGGGTCATCAGTTATTATCTGAATATGAAGACCTGCGGCTTGGTTGTACTGTTCGGCCAGAGACCTCAGCCCGTCTATGATTTCCTGAGCGACTGGCTCATCAGTGAAGTTCCGCACGCTATGACGGATCTTGATTGCTTCGATAAGTTCCATGACATTCAAATGGTTAACGCCTTTGCCATGTAAATGTACTGAAAATAATGTTATCATGGAACAGCGCACGATTGATTCGCGACGCCCAGGAGCTGGAGGCTAGACGGTCATATAGTGCTGGCGGTCGGTGGGAGTGAGGCGTTCGAGGGAATAGCGGAGCATGGTGCGAGGCATCGTGGCGGCATGGTCATCCAAGAAGGCTTTCAGGGCTGTCTCATCGGCTTTGCCTGCCTCCCGGAGCATCCACCCAATGGCCTTCTGCATCAGGTCATGAATCTTTCCCTTCTTCATGAATATGTCAGCTAGGGCGAAAATGTCCTTTAGGTCGCCTCTTCGGATGAAGGTGAGACAGGAAACTACCGAAATGCGATTCTCCCATAAGGATTGGCTGTCAGCAAGAGAATACAGGATGTCTCTCGGCCTGTCCAGAAGGTGGGCGCCCACGATGCAAGGGGCACTACAGTCAACTAAATCCCAGTTGTTGATATATTTAGTGTTAGCCAAATAAAAATTGAATATATCTTCTTCTGCCTCAGCGCTCACCTTAGGCTTCTTCTTCCTGGACTGTTCGCAGGCATGCGCCAGCAGAAAGAGAGCCGCTTCTCTATATTCATGATATTCATTGCAAAGCAATTTGCTGATGCCTTCTAAGGCTCTCTGTGGCGACTTAGAAAGTTCCGCAAAGAACTCGTCAGCATATTCATTGCAAATCTTGCGAAGCGGAGGCACCTTCAGCCCAAGGAATTTGTCGCCTTCGCCATATTCTCCTTTCCCAGTCTTGAAAAACCACAGACACGCTTTCGCCTGGGCAGGATCCGCAGCTGAATTTATTGATTTAGAAATATTCTGAACCCATTTCATGATAGTCGTTTTTTCCATAGATATTGAAATCTTAGATTTTCCAAATGGATTTATTTTTGATGTGAAGATAAACATTTTTTAGTAAGAAGCCCCGGCTCGACGGTTCGGGGAATTATAGCACCAACGCCAGGATTTCCGAGAATTTCCGAAGGCGGAACAGGCGGTCATGGTCGTACTCATCCATCTTTTCCAGCTGCCATGTGTTTTCCGCCGGAATATAGATTCCGCTCCCGCCCATCTCCAAGACCGGTGCTATGTCGGATTTGAAGGAATTGCCGACCGAGAGAACTTCCTTTGCGCTGACGCCGAGCTTGCCGAACAATTCTGAATATGCAGCCTTCGTCTTGTCGGAGGTTATTTTTATGTAATCGAAATATGGCCTGAGCCCAGACCTGTCCAGCTTATGCCCCTGATCAAGCAAATCGCCTTTCGTGAAGCAGGCAAGGCAGAAGCGACCGCTCGCCCTGAGGCCTGCGAGAGTTTCTTTCACGCCGACAAAGGGGGTTGCAGGATTATGAAGCAACCCTCGGCCCACCTCTAGGATTTGCGAAACCTGCTCGCCAGTAAGCCTGCTTCCGGAAATCTTCCCATTCTCCACCTTGCCGCCAGAAACTTTCACGGCATTTTCAAGCATCGAGAGCGTGAAAGCCATGGCTCCAAAGCCGTAATCCGGCATATTCTTGACCTCGATTGAATAGAGAGAGGAAGACATCTCCTGGAATGAGACATATTCCTTTAATATCTCGCCGGCCTCGCGCTCGGCAGCCCTGAACCTGCCCTCATTCTCCCATAGGGTATCGTCCGCATCGAAGATAATCGTCCGTATATTCCTGAAATCCTCGTTCATCGCAGAATTTATTTCGTCATGCAAAAATAGCATAGTTCCTCGAGTAAGCCAATCTTTGCCATCGAATTCCAGACTTCTTGTCCGTCGCATGAATTGGCTCAAACGAAAAAGCTGCGAACCTGAATTGCTCCAGATCCGCAGCCATTCCAATAAAGCTTGACAGTATTGCTAGTTCTCAGTCCAGTTCAAAGTGAAGAGCATCTGGGCGGAAGGACCGCTGCCGAATGACAGCACGAATTCTCCTCCGTTGTCCACGACATTGCCGTTCACGCTCCACTTGCCCGTTCCAGGCTCGTAAATAAGCTGGAGATTGCCAGCGTATTCGTCAGGTGAGGTCGTGTCATCTTCCTTGATATATGCCCTGAGATTAACCGTATGAGTCTTGTACATAGAAATATTAGTATTCCCGATGGTATAAGGACCTTTGTTCACGGTCCCCCATTTTCCTGTGCTAGGATATGCGCTTGCATTATCATCGACATCAATATTGAATGGGGTCACCATCTGATATTCGCCCTTGCCGTCCAGATTGGCCCATACCTTTATATCCTTAAGCTCGGCAGTGCCGCCGGCATCATCGGACATGTAGCCAATCTTGGTTAAGGTCAGCTTGAGATACCTGTGGGTTGTGACTTTGCTTACGATAGGTTGCTCAAGGTACGTCTTCGCAGCATTCTGGATTTCAGTCTGCCTTGAGGCATCGTCTGCCAGTTCCCAGATAGGAATCATCTGGGTTCCGTCGTAGTCAATCATCACCCACTTGTTCTGGTTCTCAAGGCTAGAGAGCCATGAGGTGTACGTGGACTCGCTGACATTCGGATTCTGCGATGTGTACTGGGACTCTCCGCCGCGAGCCTTCAGTGAAGACTCAAAGTTGGAAGACTCTCTCTTCATCGCATTGTAAGAATCTACCTCCACGGAAGCCGAGGCACCCTTTGAAAGAACCTTGAATCCGCCGGATGCTGCCACGCTCCATTCTACTGCGCTGGACATAGAGCTTACATCTGCGCTCATGGAGAAGTCAAGAGATCCTCCGAGGATGAATCCAGTGAGAAGGTGCGTTCCATATTTGGCGAACAGGGTCTCCGGAGACACGCTGCTGCTATTGATATCACTCTTCACGTTGTCGAGCAGGTAGTTTTTCATGGTCTCGGCAGTGACGCTGTTCAGGAACTTGATCGAACGCTTCTGCGTGATGCTTCGGAAGGAGGCGAACTCGTTCTCCTGTGAAGACAGGGTCTGCGCAGAGAAGGAGTTGGACACTGACAGGCTGAATGCCTTGAAGCGTGCCGAGATGTTAGCGGTCTGGGACAGATTCGACTGGTACTCTTCGTATGTCTTGCCATAGATGTACCTCTCGTTCGTGGTATTCAGGGAGAGAGGGTCAGCTATCAGTTCGTCATCCTCAAGTTTGTCGATGTCCACCATCATGGCGCGGACGCTTCCGTCAGAGGCATATTCTCCAGCTGCATCATAACCCATTCCAAGGTACTTGTAGCCTTCGATGCCATTCGGATTGCCTGACTGAACTACTTCCAGGGCGATGGACTGGCCGGAAAGCTTGTTCGTGAACGAAAGCTGGGTTGTGCGGTCTTTCATGAAGTTATTCGCCTTGGCCTTCAATGTTATCAGAGCATCGCCGGAACCCGACGTAGGACTGACAGTCAGCCATTTAGGTATGTCTAACCCCACCTGATTGTTCAGAACCCATTCTCCTGTAGAAGAGAGCTGAACGTATGAGGTGTTGGCATCGTAGCTGAGAGTAACTACAGGCTTGTTGAACTCGAATACTACCACGCCCTTCTTCTGATGCACCTTAATCACTTTCTGGACCTCTATCTCTCCGCCATCCTCAACCATTACGGTAACATAGGCAGTCCTATCCTCAACCATGTTGAAGCCGGCCTTGATCACCACGTCGCGACCGTCGACCTCGGCTACGCACCAGTCAGACGAAGACTTGACGGTGATAGGCTTAGAGGAGTTGGTAGGAAGCTTGAGAGTGTCGCCGCTGGAAACCAGCTCAGCCTCGTTGACTAACAGGTCAAGGAATGACCCCTCACCACTCTGGATGACCGTAAGGTTGCGGACGATAGGCTCGCCTTCCTGGTCAACAGCGTGCACAGTGACGATTCCCGAACGCTTGGTGGTACCGGTATTGGCTGCAACCATGAGGTTCACCCATGCATTCTTGTCTCCGTCGCCATCTTCAATCGTGCCTATGGTAATCCAGTCAGCCTCGGAGTGAACCTCAACCTTGGACTGCTGGCCTCCGAGGAGGTACTCGAATCTGAGGTTGGGACTCCTTCAGCGAAGCCTTCATCGCTATGTTCTCTTGAAGCAGCCCGGCTGCTTCATTCCTGGTCTTCGTTAACTCATCGATGAGCCTTGCCAAAACGATATTTTTTCCCCTGATGACCCCATCTGCAATACAAGAAGCGGAGCACAGCCATCACTATCAGAATCGAAATGAATGCCCAGATCATCTAACTCATCCGCTTGCAAAGGTCAACAAAACCATCCACTCCGAGCCGCTCAGGACGCAGCTCGAACATAGGGTCGGAAAGGAATCTTTGGCTGTCTTCTTTGAATATGCTGAGGATCAGCGGCTTGAGCGAATTTCTCAGGGTCTTGCGTCTCTGGCCGAAAGCCGTCTTCACAACAGTCCTGAACAGTTTTTCATCGCAGCCGAGGCTCTGCCGGTCGTTCCGTGTGAGCCGGATTACCGCAGAATGCACTTTAGGAGGCGGATTGAATGCTCCTGGCTCAACCCCGAAAAGATATTCTATGTCATACCAAGCCTGAAGAAATACCGAAAGGATTCCATATACCTTGGTTCCAGGCTTCTCGGCAATGCGCTCTGCGACTTCTTTCTGCACCATGCAGACTATTTCCGTAACCTGGTCTCTGTGTTCCAGAATCTTGAAGAATATCTGAGATGAAATATTATATGGGAAGTTACCTATCACTGAATATTCATCATTGAATATGCTGCCGAGATCCATTCTCAGGAAGTCGCCTTCGATGAGGCCGTCGCCAAGCCGAGGAAAGCGCTTGCGAAGATAGGTTACCGACTCATCGTCGATTTCCACTGCCTTGAAATCTGTTTCCGGCCGTTCAATGAGGTATTGGGTAAGGACGCCCATGCCCGGACCTACCTCCAGCGCCTTATGCCCCTGAAGAGAGCCGACTATATTCTTTGCTATTTCCTGATCGATGAGGAAATGCTGCCCTAATGATTTCTTTGCGCGAACTTCCATAACAATTGCAAAGATAAGTTATTTCTTCGACCACGGTTATGGATAATTTGCTAAATTTGCATTTTGGGATTATGAACAGTTCCGCCTATCATCCTGACGAAAGCCAGGAGCTGAGTGAACGGAAAACACAGGCTGTCAAAATATTCATTAACAATATGTACAGAACACACACTTGCGGAGAACTCCGCATTGGGAACGCAGGACAAAAAGTCACCCTCGCCGGCTGGGTGCAAAGAACGAGAAAGCTCGGAGGCATGACATTCATCGACCTCCGCGACCGTTATGGCATAACCCAGCTCGTAGTTGAAGCTGACGCAGAGGCATCACTCCTTAGCACGGCTACATCTCTTGGCAGGGAATATGTCATCCAAGCCATTGGAACGGTGGTTGAACGGCAGAGCAAGAACTCCAAGATGCCGACAGGCGACATAGAGATCAAGCTGGACAAAATCAACATTCTGAACAAATCAATGACTCCTCCGTTCACCATAGAGGATGAAAGCGATGGCGGCGAGGACATCCGCGCGAAATACCGTTACCTGGACTTGCGCAGGAATCCGCTCCAGAAGGCTCTTGCCCTCAGGCACAGGCTTGCCCACGAGGTCCGCAACTATCTGGATGCACATGACTTCATGGAAATCGAAACACCATACCTCATCAAATCCACGCCGGAAGGAGCTCGCGACTTCGTGGTGCCTTCCAGGATGAACCCAGGTGAGTTCTATGCATTGCCGCAATCTCCGCAGACATTCAAGCAGCTGCTGATGGTGGCAGGATATGACCGTTATTTCCAGATCGTAAGATGTTTCCGCGACGAAGACCTGAGGGCAGACCGCCAGCCGGAATTCACCCAGATTGACTGCGAGATGAGTTTCGTGGAGCAGGATGATGTTCTGAATATGTTCGAAGGCATGATGAGGACGCTCTTCAAGAATGTCATCGGGGTGGATGTCCCAAATCCGCTTCCTAGGATGAGCTGGTTCGACGCCATGGACAACTACGGATCGGACAAGCCTGACGTGCGCTTCGGAATGACGATTCACGAGATAACCGACAAAGTGAAAGGCAAGGGATTCTCTATTCTCGATGAAGCCAAATATGCCGGAGCCATAGCCGTCCCGGGAGGAGCCGAATACACTCGCAAGCAGATTGACGAACTGACGGAATGGGTGAAACGCCCTCAGGTCGGCGCAAAGGGCCTTATATACATAAAGCTGAACGCAGACGGCTCGGTTAAGTCTTCCATTGACAAGTTCTATGCGCCGGAAGACCTCAAAGCCATCGGCGAAGCGGTGGAAGCCAAGACCGGAGACATCATATTCATAATGTCAGGGAACGAAAAGCGTAAGGTCCAGACCATGCTGGGCGTTCTCCGAATTGAAATGGGCAACAGGCTTGGGCTTAGGGATCCCAAGGTGTTTGCTCCGCTCTGGATCGTTGATTTTCCTCTTCTTGAATGGAGCGACGAGGATAATCGATTCTACGCCATGCACCATCCGTTCACAGCACCGAAGCCAGAGCACATGGACCTCTTCTACAGCGACAAGAAAGAAGACCTCGAGAGGGTTTGCGCCAACGCATACGATTTCGTGCTGAACGGCACTGAGCTGGGAGGCGGTTCAATCAGGATTCATGACTCTGAGGTGCAGAAGAGAATGTTCGAGGTTCTGGGCATTGGCCCAGAGGAGGCAGAATACAAATTCGGATTCATCATCCATGCCTTCCAGTACGGAGCTCCGCCTCACGGAGGACTCGCTTTCGGGTTCGACCGCGTCTGCGCCCTATTCGCCGGCAAGGACACTATCCGCGATTTCATCGCTTTCCCTAAGAATAACATGGGACGCGACGTGATGATTGATTCTCCTTCCCGCATCGATCAGGTGCAGCTCGACGAGCTTCGCATCGACATCCGCAAAGAACAATGAAAGGAGCGTGAGGGGCGTCTATGGGAATAGCTAATATTCAACTAGTTGCCGATATTCCCCTCACGCTCCCCCTCGGTTGGCAAGGAGCGTGAGGAGGTGCCTTAGGGATAGCTAATATTCAACTAGTTACGAAAGCCTGACTCACGCTCGAAAATATTAATAAATCAATATGCCTATGAAACTTGACGGACGAAGAGAAAGCACAAACGTAGAAGACCGCAGAGGCATGAGCCGCGGCGTGAAAGCCGGCATCGGCGGTGGCATCGGCGGAATATTACTAATCGCTCTCATCACTTTCCTTGGTGGTGGGGATTTGGGGGATGTCGTCCAGAACGTGGCATCTTCAGGTGTCCTTGAGCAGACAGACCCTCAGACAGAACAATCTTTCTCGGAAGAGGAACAACAGCTGGCTAAATTCTCTCGTCAGATTCTGGCCGCAACCGAGGATATATGGACCGAGAAATTCAAAGAGATGGGCTACGCATACACTCCTCCGACGCTGGTTCTGTTCACCAATTCAGTGCAGAGCGCTTGTGGCTCGGCATCTTCGGCTGTCGGTCCGTTCTATTGTTCCGGAGACCAAAAACTCTACATAGATCTCTCTTTCTTCTCGACGATGAAGCAGCAATTAGGCGCTGACGGCGATTTTGCCTACGCCTACGTAATTGCTCACGAGGTTGGACATCACGTGGAGAATCTTCTGGGAATATTAGGGGAGGCGCACAAGAAGATGGCTCAAGCTAGCAAAACGGAAGCCAACAAGATAAGCGTCCGGCTAGAGCTCCTAGCCGATTATTATGCCGGCGTGTGGGCGCACTACGACAACGAGGAATACCAGTCGCTGGAAGATGGAGACATAGAAGAAGCTATCAACTGTGCCAATGTCATAGGCGACAATTACCTTCAGAAAAAGGCTCAAGGTTACGTCCAGCCGGATTCCTTCACTCATGGAACCAGCGCCCAGCGCATGAAATGGCTGAAACTCGGCCTCCAGACCGGCGACATGACCCGCACCACCTTCGGCATCCCCGAAAGCCAGCTGTAGGTTTTCGTTTACATGGCCGAGCGGAAAGTTCAAGACACCGGCATCGAGTAGAACATAGACACATAAGACGAGGATGGCTGTGGGTCATAAAGACTTACAGCCATCCTCTCATCAAATTAATGATTCCGTACAAGAGTGCTCGTTATGGCAGATAACTGATTACTTTATCCATATCCCTGGATAGTTTGGCCAGTTTCTCCTTGCCGCCTCCTGAGACCTCTGCCGTTATCCAGCCGCCGGAATACCCTACCTCGCCAACTGCCTTCATTACTGCAGGCCAGTCATCATCGCCTTTCTCGATGTCTACATCGAACCCTTTCCATAGACCCTGTTCATTCATTTTTTTTATGCTGAATTCTTTTAGATGGAGCTTGACAATCCTCTTATTGAGCGTCTTGATCCACTGCTCCGGCCAACCATAGCGCAAAACGTTGCCGATGTCGAACCACCACCCTATGAGAGGGCAGTTGATATCATCCACGAATTGCTTTGCCTCAAGCGGGCTAAGCAAGAAATTATTCCAGACATTCTCAAGGCCAATCTTGACTCCGGTGCTCTCTACAGCTGGAATCAACTCCTTGATGGCATAAAGCGCCGTATAGTAGGCTTCCTCGTAGGAAGATTCCTTATTGACCACGCCTGGAACCACCAGCACAGTATCACCCCCGATTGCCTTAGTGTCCTTTAGGGACTGGGTCACGGACTCCAGTATCTTTTTCCTGACTGCTGGATCAGGAGACGACAACGGGAGTTTCCAATGGTCCTTGTTCACCGTCGTAGGAAGCTCTATCCCGGATATATCCCTGGCTTTCAGAAGCTCATCGACAGGGAACTCCAGGGGACTGTTGAACTCAATGCCATCGAATCCGATTTCCTTGACCATTTTGAATTTATCGACCAAGGAGAGCTCGTCCTGAATCATTCCGTATCCCAAAGCCTTCTTCATTTTTACAGCCTTTGCCGGTTCCTTCTCTCTTGCAAAAGAAGAGATGTTCTCGGCAGAAACGAGTCCCGGGGCTGCCACCATGCCCGTAGTCAGCACCGTGGCTGATTTGATGAAATCTCTGCGTCTCATGGATTCCGTCGCTTAAAGACCAGGGATTGCCACCGGAAGATCATACTTCGTATCCAAAGTAAGATCCTCTGGGAAGAATTTCTCATCCGAGCAGAGAGCTTGCTCCATTGTCACTTCCTGCCCGGTGTAAGCAGACATCCTGGCTGCCAGCGCGACAAGATTCGACCGAGCCGCCCAGTCGAAGTCATTAATGAGAGTTTTGTTGCGGATAGCAGCGAAAAGTTCGTCGTGTTCTTGCTGGTACATGCTCTTCACCTTGGCGTTCTTGTAGGCATTGGCATCAGTGAACTTGAAGGTGTCGTCATATTTCCAAGGATT
>Ga0256404_1006637_pt1 | contig 18952 bp, 18 predicted proteins | sample RumenRJG_01DNA_FD_185990 | JGI IMG/M metagenome (GOLD analysis project Ga0256404, IMG submission 185990) | Bovine rumen microbial communities from Lethbridge, Alberta, Canada - RJG_01 | ecosystem: Host-associated > Mammals > Digestive system > Stomach > Rumen | place: Canada: Alberta | collected...
GGGAAGTAAGAATAAGCCCAAGACTCAGCCTGCCGAAACGATTGAAAATGGTGTTGTTTCGCCATGAAAACTGGCGTATAGTCTAACTGGTTGGGAAAGTTCTATCTAAGATACAATAATCCCCATAAAACATCTCTATACCTGTCAGCGGGAATGCCCGTTATCGTATGGCGGGAAGCCGCGATTGCCCAATATGTGCAGGCCAACAATGTTGGGTTACTAATTGATACTCTGTATGAACTAGAAGATACAATTCGGAGCGTTTCAAACGAACATTATGAAGTTATGTGCAAAAATGCAGCTGCATTAGCAAAAAAACTACATGAAGGCTATTATTTTAAAAAGGCGCTGAAAGATGCAGTGCAAATAATCGAAATGACTGATTAACTTGTTTCCTTGCCCAGCTGTGCTGAAGAGAAGGGAGTAAGTAGAAACGAGGAGGTTGATAGAATTTCCTCGAATGGAATACTGGCAATTTAGTTTTCGTTTGGCTCGATTCCCAGCACCTCATCGAGACCGTAATAATCCGCGACGTTGATGTTCGGGCCCACAGAGGGTTCTGTAGGATTCAGCTCAAAAGGAACCGCATAAGAGGTATAGGGATAATAGTTTTCCAACACGACACTGCGTTGGCCTGCGGCCAGCGCAGTATTTATTTGCTGCTCGCGCAGATGCTGCTTGTGATAAGAGATGGCGACATCCAGGACGCCTACCGGGAACTGCAGCAGAAACAGTACTGATAGGCAGGCCAATGCAAGCCCGGAGAAAACAGGGCGATCAGCCCGGCAGAGCCCTGCCAGAAGCAGAACTGTGGCCAGAAGCAGCAGAAAAACGGTTGTACAGAGGTGCCGCGGAACAAAGTATGCTGCGAAGGTATAAGAGAGGTGTGTCAGCAGAGCGCCGACGAAGAGAAGTCCGGAAGCAATAAGAAGACGCTTTTCTACATGATAGGAAACAGCCAGAGCAAACAGCACCGCCCAGATCAGAAGCGGCCAGAGCAAATAGTCTCGAGCAGCCTGAAACACAAGCCGGAAATTATACCCGATGACCGAGATTGAAGGAGCTCCGGCGCGCCCGGCAGTTGCCGGGGCGGTCATGAGAAACACATACCCCGCCAGTGCAGCAACGATCCAGAGAAGCGGATATAAACGAAATTGACGAGTTTTCACCCATTGAAACAGATAAAGACAAATTGCAAGGAACAGAAAAACCAGAGAGGCGTTCTCCGACCAGGTGCTGAATACGAAAGCGAGAAGGATGCGAACCACAGCGGTGAGAGGGGAAATGTGGGAATTCGAATTCCTCTGGTTCGGATCCGAGGATTCCACAGAATCTTTGACCATGCGCTCCACCTGATTCCTGTCAGCGCATCCCGGCGGACTTGGACGCTCGGGCTGCCATAGATAATCATTCAAGTACGGATACAGGAACAGAAGCGAGCAGGAGAGCCCCCAGAAGTAGTTGAGCGACCCATCCAGCCAGAGTACGTTTTCACCGAAGGCCGGAAGAAAACAGCAGAAGCCGCAGATGCTGAAAAGGAGGATCATCAGTTCCTGTTTCCTGGAAGAAAGAGCGACTAATCTCCGGATCAGCACGCACAACAGGACTGCGTTCAGCGCGTTCAGCACACAGTACACCGGACGCGGAAGCAGGAGAAGCAGCTGCACGAGGCCGTGGACGATCACCCGGCCGTTTGTCACATTGCGGTGCTCCGCCATCGAGGGGATGATCTGCCCGACATGCCGGATCCGGGTCCAGTCCGCCCAGCTGAAGCAGTAGGCAAAATCGTCCGAGACCATCGGTGTCAGAGCGGTCAGGCCCAATACCACCAGGAAGACAAGCGCACAGAGCAGCGGAAAAAGACGCCGATCCGAAGAGGCGGAACTGCCGGAATACCCGAGCGTGTTGCCGGATTTGGCATCATAAGATTGAGACGGTTTGTTATTCAAAGGAAGAGACTCCCTTCATGAGTGAGAATAGATGAGAAAAGATAAGAATAGAACAAAGCAGGGGAATCGAAACGAATTCTGCAGCCTGTATCCGTGAACGGGTTTACGCGCAGAGAGAACGCTGTCGCCGGAAAAAACCGTACACACAGAATGAACTGATATGCCGGCATCAGCTCTTGAACAGATTATAAGGGAAGGCATATCGTTTGTCAAACAGAACACGAAGGAGTGTCTGCAGCTGAACCGTGCAGGATTCGCTGTGCCTTTTCCGGATCGAATAGCACCGCAAAAGAAAGCTGTAGCTTTTTTGAACGTATCGTGATAAGATACGAAAGATATACGTACAGAGCGATCCCCCAATAAGACCCGCCCGTACAGGAGACCCATCATGGTACTGAAAATTGAGAATATAATAAAAGACTCTACGGTGCTGAAGATCCTGTTCACGATCGCATTCGCAGGGGCCTACATCGTGACGGAGCCGACGCTGAGCAGCACGTATTTCCTGTATTTCACCTACAGAATGCAGACACTGGTGATCTATGCAAACTATGCCGTACTGGCGCTGACTTATCTGCTCACAGTTCTGCAGCTGGTCAGCATGTTTCGTGCCCATGAAAAACCGGATACCGGCATGCTGCTGCCCTATATCGCGATTTACATCGGATACCTTTTCGCGACGCTGATGAACCCGGAGACGGGCAGCCTGGCCAGATGGTCGGATTCCTTCTTCTATTCCCTGATCCCGCTGCTGACCGCCTTCCTTTTCTGCTGCACCGACGGAGGGAAAAGATACTTTCTCACCACGGTTTCCACGATCTATCTGGTCCTGGCGGTCCTGAACATCATCTTCTATTTCTTCCCGCAGTTTTATATCGGGGAAGGGAAGGACTGGCGTGAAGAGTTTTTCCTGGGCTTTGAGAACAAGGCCGGATGGTCGCTGATGATGGGCGCGTTCTTCACGCTGATGGACTGGAAGCTGAACGGACGCCTTTGGAAGACGGTGCTGTACTTCGCAGTGCTGCTGGTCAACATCCGGCTGATCTGGTGCATTACGGCCCTGATTGGAACGATGCTGCTGTTTGCTTATTTCCTGCTTCCGTTTGCCCGGAAGTGGGTGCAGAAGTGGGACTTTCTGGTTTTTATCGGGATTATCCTCGTGCTGTTCTGCTGCCTGATGTTCTTCCAGAAATATACCGTGAGCTCGGAACCGGTTGCCCTCATTATCGAAGAAGTCTTCAAGAAGAAACGCAGCCTTTCCGGGCGCCTGCCGCTCTGGCAGCTTGGGGTTGCGATCGTGATGAAGAAGCCCTGGTTCGGCGTGGGAGCGCAGCTCCATCCGGGCTTTATCCTGATGGCGGATGAATACGGCGTCTGGTCCTGGTATCATGCGCATAACGAGCTGCTTCAGACCTGGTATGAGGGCGGACTGCCGATGGTGATTCTCGCGGTCCTCATGCTGGCCTGCGCGGCATGGAGATTCCGGCACTGCGAGGACAGAAAGCTCGCGGGCCTGTGCAAGATGCTGCTGTTTATCTTCCTGTTCATGCAGCTGAGCGACAACATGCCGTACTATCTCTGGTACATGACCGCCTATGTGGCGCACGTCGGGGTGATGCTCTGCGGCCGGCCGGCGTACGGGCTGGCTCGGGACCGGAGTGCACCAAAAAATGAAACAAAACCTGAAAAAGATCACGATTACCTTGCGGAACCGACTGGCGAGTGATATAATAAACCGATTATACATCTGACAGCTTCATCTGACAGCTTCGGAAAGGGGACGTCATGACACACAGAACCTTTTATGAAAAAGTGATCAAGAGAATCCTGGATGTGCTGATCTCGTCGGTCGGAATGCTGCTGTTTTCCTGGCTGTATGCGATCGTTGCGCTGCTGGTTCGCTTTTTCCTCGGAAAGCCTGTGATCTTCTCGCAGGAGCGTCCCGGCCGCAATGACCCGAAAACCGGCAGAGAGAAGCCGTTTCGCCTTTACAAGTTCCGGTCCATGAAGGATCTGAGAGATAAAAACGGGAAAGAGCTCCCCGATGATGCAAGACTGACGAAGTTCGGCCGTGTGCTGCGCTCGACGAGCCTGGATGAGCTCCCGGAAGTTTGGAACATCTTCAAAGGGGACATGTCCCTGGTCGGCCCCAGACCGCTTCTGATGGAATATCTTCCGTATTATACCGAGCGGGAGCATCACCGCCACGATGTGCGTCCGGGCCTCACGGGACTGGCGCAGGTGAACGGCCGTACCGCCGTGTCCTGGCAGAAAAAGTTTGACTATGATCTGGAATACGTCGAAAAGTGCTCTTTCCTGCTGGACGTGAAGATCCTGCTGCAGACCGTGATCAAAACCCTGAAGCGCTCCGACATCTATGTGGGCAGCGCGGTCCCCTGGGGCAGATTCGATGACATGCGGAAAAAGGAACTGCAGGAAGCGAAGATGGCGCAGAACGCGACAAAAGGAGAGACCGAATCATGATATTTGCCAAAGAAGTCGGAGAATCGCTGACCTATAAGTTCGCTCAGGCGGCGGCGGATATGCGGGCGCACGGGCGGGAGATTATTTCCCTGGGGCTCGGGGAACCGGACTTCAGGACGCCGCAGTATGTTCTGGACGCGACCGCGGAAGCGATGAACGCGGGTTTTACGCATTATTCCGCCACGCAGGGGCTGCCGGAATTCCGTGAACTGATCGCCAAAGACATGAACGCCCGCTTCTCTTCCGAATATAAGGCGGCGGATATCGTCGTGACCCCGGGCATCAAGCCGGCGGTGTTCTTTGCCCTCTGCGCCCTGCTGGAGCCGGGCGATGAGGTGGTTTTGTTCTCACCTTATTATGTGAGCTATCCCGCCATGGTGAAGCTGGCTGAGCCGCAGGCCAGGATCGTGAACGTCGCCCTCGACCGGGACTTCCGGCTTGATCCGGAAAAGCTCCGCGCCGCGGTAAACCCGAAGACGAAGTGCATCCTCTTCAACAACCCGAACAATCCCACCGGCAAGGTCTTTACCAGAGAGGAAATCGACCTGCTGGTGTCGCTTGCCCTGGAAAATGACGCGTGGATTATCTCCGATGAGGTGTATGAGAAGCTGGTCTACACCGGTCAGACCCAGATCGGCCTTGCGAGCTATCCGGAGATCCGTGACCGCCTGATTGTGACCAACGGCTTCAGCAAGTCCCACGCCATGACCGGCTGGCGGCTCGGCTTCGCCATCGGCGCGCATGACGCCATCGTAAAGATCAACAAGCTTCAGCAGCATGTCAATACCAATACCTGCACCTTCATCCAGAAGGGCGCCTGCTCGATCTACACCCATGAGGCGGATCATATCGCGCCCTATGTGAAAGAGCTGGAGCGCCGGATCGACTTCTTCCATGCGGAGCTCAATGCCCTCCCGTATATGAAAGCGGTCAAGCCGGACGCGGGCTTCTTCTGCTTCGCGGATATCTCCGCCACGGGAAAGGACTCCAACAGCTTCTGTGCGGATCTCCTGCAGGCGACAGGGATCGCCTCGACGCCGGGGATCGCCTTCGGACCCGAATGGGACGATTATGTGCGCTTCTCCTTCGCGGTCCCCATGGCGACGCTTGAGCGCACTGCAGGCCTCCTGCGGGCCTATGATCCGAAGGCCTGAGCAGAGCGGACAGGGGCGGCGTCCCGCTCCGACAGAATACTCAGAATGAGGTTATCACGATGACCATGTGTAAAATCCTGCTGACCCGAAGCATGCTGCCTGCTGACCTGCAGTATATCCGGGACGGACTGGACCTTCGGGTCCCCGGGCGCTATGAACTGATGGTCCCGCCGGCCTTTGACGAGGATACCCTCTGCAGCCTGGCAGGGGAAGCCGACGTGCTTCTCGGGCCTTTCGTCACGGAAAAGCTCCTGCGGGCTGCGCCGAAGCTGAAACTGATCCAGGTCCCCTGGACGGGGATGGATACCTTCAATTTTGCCGCGGTACAAAACAGTGAGGTCCCGGTCTGCAATACCCATTCCAACGCGGATGCCGTGGCGGAGATGGCCCTGGCGCTGACGCTGGACCTGACCAAGAAACTGTCCTACCACGACCGCAAGATGCGCCGGGGAAACTGGAACCGGGATCAGCAGCCGCTGAGTCTGAAGTCTTCCATGCTCCGGGGCAGCACGGTCTGCATCCTCGGCCTCGGAAGCATCGGCGGCCGGATTGCGGGACTGTTCAAAGCCTTCGGGGCAACCGTATACGGGACCAGCGATCACCGCGCCGCGGACGGAATCGTCGATCGTGTCTTCCCGCAGGCGGAAGCCCTTGCGGCGGCCGGAGACGCGGATCTTGTCGTCTGTGCGCTCCCGCTTACCCCGGAGACCCGCGGCAGAATCGACCGGGAATTCCTTGCCGCGCTGAAGCCGGGAACCCTGCTGGTGAATGTCTCCCGGGCGGCGGTCATCGAAGAGGACGCGCTGTACGCCGCGCTTCAGTCCGGACAGATCGGCGGCTTCGCGGCGGATGTCTGGTGGAACGCGCCGAAGCGCGGTGAATCCGAAAGCTGGCCTTCTACCCACAATGACTTCCAGAATATGGAAAATGTTGTGATGTCTCCCCACCGGGCCGGATTCATCGAAGGGAGCCTGCCGCATCTTGACGGCGCCGTTGAGAACATCTCGGCATTGATCCGCGGGGAGGCGCTGCAGAACCTTGTGGACAGGAGCAAAGCGTATTGATATGGAACACCCTGTGAATATCCTGATTCTCTCGGCGGGGACCCGAAACAAGGTGGTGCAGTATTTCCGCAGGACCTTCGGGCCGACCGGCCGCGTGATTGCGACAGACATGCAGGCGGTTGCCCCGGCGATCTACGAGGCGGATGCCTACTACCTGGTCCCGAGGATCAGCGATCCGAATTATCTTGACATCGTACTGGATATCTGCCGCCGGGAGCAGATCACCGGCGTCCTCTCCCTCATCGATCCGGAACTCTCCCTGCTTGCGGAGAATCGGACCCGCTTTGAAGAAATCGGCGTGACGGTGATCGGTTCCAGCTATGAGCTCTGTGAACGCGCTCTGGACAAGATGGAGATGTACCGCTGGCTTACCTCCCACGGATACCGCTGCGCCCGCAGCTGGGCGGACAGAGCTTCTTTCCGGCAGGCGCTGGAAGCGGGAGAAGTCAGCTTCCCGGTTTTTGTCAAACCGATCCGGGGCAGCGCGTCCATTGCCATCTCCAAGGTATACGACATGGAGACGGTGGACCTGCTCTTTGCGCACACGCCCGGCCTGATGATCCAGGAGTTCCTGAACGGACAGGAGTTCGGCGCGGACTGCTATATCGATCTGATCTCCGGCGAACTGGTTTCCGTTTTCACGAAGAAGAAGCTGCTGATGCGCGCGGGAGAGACGGACAAGGCGGTCAGCTACAAGGACCCGGCGCTGTTTGCGCTTCTGGACCGCTTTATCGGAGAATCCGGCTGGCGGGGCCAGATTGACATCGATATTTTCAGAGTTGACGGAGAATACTATATCTCTGAAGTAAATCCCCGGTTCGGAGGCGGCTATCCCCACGCTTATGAGAGCGGCTGCGATCACATGAAGCTGATCCTCCGGAACCTGCAGGGGCTTCGCAATGAACGCCGGATCGGCGCCTATGAAACAGGAATCATCATGATGAAGTACAACGAAGTGATGATCCGGAAAGAGACGGAAGCATGAGAAAACGCGTATGGATCATGAACCATTACGTCATGAATCAGTACTTCAACCGCGGCGGCAGACATTACTGGATCGCCGAACAGCTGAAACAGGACGGCTTCGAGCCGGTGGTCTTCGGCTGCAACGCGAAACAGGACGCGGATGAGGATTTTTTCCAGAGCAGACTGAAGTGGCATGTGGAGCGCAGCCCCTCGGGCGTACCGTATGTGCCGATCCGCTCCATTCACTATAAGGGCAACGGCATCTCGCGCATCGAGAACATGCTCCTGTTTACGATGAACCTCCTGTCTGTCGCGAAAGAGTATGCGAAGGAGTTTGGCCCGCCTGAGGTGGTCTATGCCTCCTCGGTTCATCCCCTGACGGTTTTTGCCGGGGAGAAGATCGCGCGGCATTTCAAAGTGCCCTGCATCGGCGAGGTCCGCGACCTCTGGCCGGAAACGCTGGTGGCCTACGGCGCGGTGAAGGGGAACAGCCCTGTCGGGAAGCTTCTCTATGCGGGAGAAAAGCTCATGTACCGCCGGGCGGATGCCATGGTCTTCACCATGGAGGGCGCCCCGGACTACATCCGGGAACACGGCTGGGACAGGGAGCACGGCGGCCCCATCGATCTCAACCGGGTCTACAACATCAACAACGGCGTTGATCTCGAAGCGTTTGACCGGAACATCAGGGAGTTTCCGTACCCGGACCCGGATCTTGACGATCCCGACAGCTTCTGCGCCGTGTACACCGGCGCCGTCCGCCGGGCCAACAATCTTGGGCTTCTGCTGGACGCACTGGAATACCTCCGGGACCTGGAAAACTTCAAGATCCTCATCTGGGGCCGCGGCTACGAGATTGAGCCGCTGAAGAAAAAAGCCGCGGAGCGCGGCCTGAGCGACCGCTTCGTCTTCAAGCCCTTCGTCAACAAACAGTACATCCCGTCGATCCTCAGCAAGGCGGATATCTGCCTGATGCACTGGGAGCGCAGCAGCGTCAACAACTACGGCTACGACTACAACAAGCTGTTTGAGTACATGGCGGCCGGAAAAGTGGTCTTCTCCACGATCCAGTCCGGCCACAGCCTGCTTGTGAACAAGAACTGCGGGATCGAAACCGACGGGCCGACCCCGAAGGACTTCGCGGACGGCATGCGCCGGATCTACAACATGAGCCCGGAAGAGCGTGCCGACTGGGGCAGACGTGCCCGCATCGCCTCCGCGGACTATGATTTCCGCGTGCAGACCAAGGTCCTCGAACACATCATTGAGACGCTCTGAAGGAGAAACCCGGAATGAAATACGCACTGATCGGCTGCGGCCGTATTGCCGTCAACCACATCAAGGCCGTCGTAAACAACGGGCTGGAGCTTGTTGCGGTCTGCGACCTGGTCCCCGAACACATCGACCTCCTCTTTGAGAAGACCGGCTACACCGGAACCCCCGCGCGTTATACCGATTACCGTCAGATGCTCACGGAGCACCCGGAACTTGAGCTCGCCGCCATTGCGACGGACTCCGGCGTCCATGCGGAGATCGCCCTGGCCTGTCTCGAGGCGGGGCTTCATGTGATCGTCGAAAAGCCAATGGCCATGTCCATGGAGGACGCGGACCGGATCATCGACCGGGCCCGCGAGACGGGGCGCAAGGTGGCGGTTTGCCACCAGAACCGGTTTAATCTCGCCGTGCAGCGCATGAGAACCGCCCTGGATCAGGGACGCTTCGGGCGCCTGTCCCACGGCTCGGTCCATGTGCGCTGGAACCGGAACCGGGCTTATTATGAGCAGGCCCCCTGGCGCGGACGCTGGGCCAGCGACGGCGGCGCGCTCATGAACCAGTGCATCCACGGCATCGATCTGCTGCGCTGGATGATGGGCGACGAGGTCGAGGAAGTCTACGGCCAGACCCGGCAGCAGTTCCACGACTATCTGGAATGTGAAGACATCGGCATGGCGGTCCTGAAGTTCCGCAACGGGGCGATTGCCACCGTGGAAGGCACGGTCAACGTCTACCCGAAAAACCTGGAGGAGACCCTGTATCTGTTCGGAGAGAACGGAACGGTCAAGCTGGGCGGCACTTCCTGCAACAACATCGACGTCTGGGACTTCGCGGATGCGGATCCGGACGACGAGCTCAGCCGCGGCCTGAAGGAAGCGACCTCCAACGTTTACGGCAACGGCCACACCAGCCTCTATGCCGATATGATCAGGGCAATCGAAGAGAACCGCCCGCCCTATGTGGATGCCGAAGCCGGCCGCAGGGCGCTGGAAGTCGTCCTGGCCATCTATAAAAGCCAGCTGACCGGACTGCCGGTTCGCCTGCCGCTGCAGGACTTTGCCTCGACGGACATGGCGGGGCTCTTTGGCGAAGGCTCCCTTTGAACCGAAAACCGCACATCTGACACTTATCATTGGAGTATATTATGGAATTTATTGATCTGAAAGCCCAGTACCGCGCCCTTCAGCCCGCCATTGACGCCGGGATCCGGAAGGTGCTGGAAAGCACCCGCTTCATCGGCGGCGGCGAGGTGAAGGAACTGGAGGAACGTCTTGCCTCTTACGTGGGACGCAGGCGCTGCGTCAGCTGTGCCAACGGGACGGAAGCCCTGCAGCTTGCCTTCATGGCCTACGGGATCGAAGCGGGGGACGCGGTGTTCTGCCCGGACATGACCTTTATCTCCTCCGTGGAGCCTGCCGTCATGCTCGGCGCGAAGCCGGTCTTCTGCGACATCGACCCGGCCACCTATAATCTCGATCCTGTTTCCCTCGAAAAGCAGATCGAAGCCGTGGAGAGAGAGGGAAAATACAGGCCCAGATTTGTCGTGGCGGTTGACTTCCTCGGCAATCCGGCGGACTTTGAGGCGATCTCCTCCGTCTGCAAGGCGCACGGCCTCATCCTGATCGAGGACGCGGCCCAGGGCACCGGCGCCTCCCGAAACGGCAGGAAGTGCGGCAGCTTCGGCGATATCGCGACGACCTCGTTCTTCCCCTCCAAGCCTCTCGGCTGCTACGGGGACGGCGGCGCGGTCTTCACCGACGACGACGAAATCGCCGGCCTTCTGAATTCCTTCAAGGTCCACGGCAAGGGACCGAAGGGAAAGTATGACAATGTACGGATCGGTCTGAACTCCCGCCTGGATACCATCCAGGCCGCGGTTCTGCTGGCAAAGCTGGACGTGCTGGAGCAGGAGATTGTCACCCGGCAGGCGGTCGCAAAGCGCTATGACGAGGCGTTCGGCGGGAGAATTCAGATCCCGGCCGTTATGCCCGGAAGCGTCAGCGCCTATGCGCAGTACTGCGTCCTGGCGGATTCTCCGGAACAGCGCCAGCGGGTGCTGGACGCCATGAAGAAGGCGGAGGTCCCGAGCCTGATCTACTATCCCAACGTGCTCCACTCGCTGGACGCGTTTGCGCCTTATGAAGGGGACGGTGTACTGCCGAACGCGAAGCACTATGCCGACTGCAATTTCGGCATGCCCTTCTCCCCGTATCTGACGGAAGCGGATCAGCAGAAGGTCATCGACACGGTCCTCGGCGCCCTGTAAGGAGCGGCCGGCCGGAACAGACGAACCGGACCTGCGAAACAGACAGAGGAAAAATCCCCGGAAAGATCCTCCGCAAAAAGCGGCCGGAGCTTCCGGGGATGATTTGTTTGTGCCGGTCGGCCGTTTCAAGTCGCTGCCGATCCGTTCTGACAGGCGAGGCTCGGCGTTTCACGGCATCAGGGCAGGCGGATCCAGCTGCCGAGGATGCGGTTCCAGTCTTCCGGCTCAAAGGGCGCGAACCCCGCGTCGGAGAAGAAAGTAAACTCGGAGAAGTAGATCTCGCCGTTGATTTCGTAGAGATCCACTCGAAGAAAATGAAACCCTGCCGAAAGCGTCCGTGCGGTCTCCAGCATCTCGGAAAGACGCCGGGGCCGGGCCGTCGGAACCGCGCTGTTGGGATAGTTCTGGTGGAAGGGCAGAAGCTTCCACTCCGGATCGAAGTAGTCGATGCTCTCATGGTCGGTCTTGTCGTTCTGAATGGTCTGGATGATGCGGGGTTCGCCCTCAAAGCAGAGAATCTTGTACACCGGCAGGGTATCCAGCCCCGATTCCGCCGCCTGACGGTCCTCCATATAGGGCTCCGCGATGACCTTGCGGGGGATGTCCCGGTAGGGCCACTCGCGGTAGGTGAGGTAGTAGTCGTCCTTCATGGCTCTCTTCAGCTCCCGGACGGCCTTCCCGCGGTCAAGCCGCGACCTGTCCTTGCAGAGAATAAGCCCTTCTCCGGAGGTGTGGTTGCACTTGAGGACAAAACGCTCCGGCAACGCGGAAAATTCAATGTCGTCGGGATCGTCCCAGACGCCGAGGGTCGGAATCACGTGTTCTTCCCCGATCAGCGGCGAGACATAGGCCTTGACCGCGTACTTGTCCGCCATCACGGTGTGAAGCGGATCACGGTCATGGAGCTTCAGCCACTGCATCTTCTCATTGAAGGTCTCCGGCTGCTCCAGATTCAGATCGGTCCCGAAGCGCGCCTTCCACAGCAGCCGGAGAAACACTTCATCCGGGAGCGGATTCAGAAGATGGGCGCTGTTCATATAGATCAGGATCTTTCTGGGGTTGGCGGCTAGCGAACGGAGCGCGTGAAGAACTCTGTTTCCCGATGACCTGGCCATGCGTTCGGCTCCTTTCCGGGCGATTTCCGGCCGTGGATTCCGGCCGGGTGATGAGATCGAATGTGAGAGGATGACGGCGTGCCTTCCCGGCGTCGCCGGACGGAAGCTATTATACCATAAGATCCGGAGCGCTGCAAACGCTTCGCGCGCCGGAAAAAGGGAAAAAACGTGGTCGAACTGAAATAAATTCGGCTTCCGCGGGACTCTTAAAATAGGCAAAACAACGAAAGCGTGAAAAGCAGTTGACGGAAGCCCTGAAATTTGATAAAGTATCAAAAGCGAAGTCTTTTTATGTTTATTCTGACTGGAAACAAGGAGTGGCAAGTATGATCAGCAAAGAGGTAGTTATTGATAACCAGGTCGGACTTCATGCCAGGCCCGCGACTTTCTTTATTCAGAAAGCCAACGAGTTCAAGAGCAGTATCTGGGTGGAAAAGGAAGAGAGAAGAGTCAATGCGAAGAGCCTTCTCGGCGTCCTTTCCCTCGGCATTGTCAAAGGCACGGCGGTGAAGATCATCGCCGACGGAGCGGACGAGGAAGCTGCGATTGAGACGCTGTCCGCGTTGATTGACTCCGATTTTTCTGAGTGAACTGCCGCCATCCGGCACAATAAAGAACTGAACTGCCGTTGCGGGTTCCGCAAAGGCAGTTCTGCTTTTTGGGACTTTGGGATAACACGATGGAATCACTCCTTAAAACTCTTTTGAATAAAGCCAATCAGCTCCCGCTGCTCCCCGGCGTGTACATGATGCTGGACCGGCGGGGGGAGGTCATCTATGTCGGCAAGGCCAAGAAGCTCAAAAACCGGGTCAGCAGCTACTTCCACGGGGAGCATCTTCCGAAGGTGGCCGCCATGGTGGAGAAGGTGGCGGATTTTCAGGTCATTGTGGCGGCCAGCGAGTTTGAAGCCCTGGTCCTGGAAAACTCCCTGATCAAACGGCACAAGCCCCACTATAACATCCTTCTCAAGGACGACAAGGGCTACCCCTTTATCCGAATGGACCGGCGCGAGGCCTATCCCCGGATGGAGATCTCCGCCCGGGCGGAGAAGGACGGCGCGGACTATTACGGCCCCTTCGGCGGACGCTACCAGAGCCGGGAGATCATCGACGCGATTTCAAAAGCGCTCCTGCTGCCGGACTGCTCCAGGGTCTTTCCCCGGGACATCGGCAAGGAGCGCCCCTGCCTCAACTACCACATGGAAAAGTGCGCCGGCTGGTGCCTGAAAGACGCCGACGCCGAAGACTACCGAAGCCGCTGCGACCAGGCGGTTCTGATCCTGGAGGGGAAAAGCGGGGAACTGGTCGCCCGGCTGCGCGCGGAGATGGAGCGGGCCGCGGAAGAGCTGCGCTTTGAGCGCGCGGCCGAGCTGCGGGACCGCATCCGCGCCATCGAGGGCCTGCAGAATCATCAGCGGGTGATTGCGACGGCCTTCAGTGACACCGATGCCGTGGGCTTTGTCCGCGGGGCCAGAAGCTGCTTTACGGTGCTGCACTTTGTGGACGGGGATCTCGCCGGAAAAGACGTGGAGATGCTGGACGAGCCTCTGGAGGAGGACAGCGAAGCGGTTGCGGAGCTGGTGCGGCAGTACTACATGACCGAGGGGAGCAACCGCCCGAAGACGATCCTGCTGCCCTGTGAGATTGACGGCCGCAAAGAACTGGAACAGCTGATCGGGGAACAGTCCGGCCGCCGGGTCTATCTTGAAGTCCCGAAACGGGGAGAGCGCCTGCGCCTGGTGGAAAGCGCCCGGATCAATGCGAGAGAAGAGATTCTCCGCCGCACCACCGCGGAGCAGCGCCGGAACAAGACCCTGGAGTGGCTGCAGCGCGCCCTGGAGCTGGAAGACTTCCCCAGCCGGATCGAGGCCTTTGATATTTCCAACCTCGGCAGCATGGGGATTGTCGCGGCCATGACGGTCTTCCAGGACGGCAGACCGCGCCGCTCGGCCTACCGGAAGTTCCGGATCCGGGATCTGGAGACCCAGGACGACTACGCCAGCATGTACCAGGCGGTGACGCGCCGCTTCCGGCGCTATCTGGACGGGGACGAGAAGTTCGCGCCGCTTCCGGATCTGCTGTTGATTGACGGCGGCGACGTCCACACGGCCACGGCGGAACGCGCGCTTGCGGATCTCGGCCTGCGCGTGCCCTGCTTCGGCATGGTGAAGGACGACCGCCACCGCACCCGCGCCCTGATGACCTCGGACGGCCGCGAGATCGGCATCGCCGGAAACCAGGCGGTCTTCTCCCTGATCGGCTCCATCCAGGAAGAGACCCACCGCAGCGCCATCACCTATCAGCGCCATCTGCGAAACGAGAGCTTCGCCTCCTCGCTGGATGAGATCGAAGGGATCGGACCGAAGCGGAAGAACGACCTGCTGCGGCATTTTCGCTCCCTCCGGGCCGTCCGCGAGGCGGACACGGAAGCCCTGAAAGAGGTCCTGCCGCAGCGCGCGGCCGAAGCGGTGTATCGATATTTTCACGGGGAGGAGGCAGAAGCATGCGCGTCATCACCGGCATCGCCGGAGGAAGAAAACTGAAGAGTCCGGAAGGGGAGGCGGTCCGGCCGACCACCGACCAGGTGAAGCAGGCGATCTTCAACATCCTTCAGTTCGACCTGGAGGGGAGAAGAATCCTGGACCTCTTCGGCGGCACGGGACAGCTCGGCATCGAGGCCCTGAGCCGCGGCGCGAGGGAAGCCGTGTTCACCGACAGCAGCCGGACTTCCGTACAGCTGATCCGGGAAAACCTGAAACGCTGCGGCCTCGAGGGAAAGGTTCTGCAGACGGACGCGCTCGCCTACCTCGCGCGGGGCGAAAAGTTCGACGTCATTTTCATCGACCCTCCCTATGACGGAGGCCTGTATCAGGCGGTTCTGGAGCGGATAAATGCCGTTGACAACCTGAATGAAGGTGGTATAATAGTGTGTGAAGCACGCGCCGGAACGGAGCTGCCCGAGCTTGCGCCCCCTTATCGGAAGCTGCGGGAGAAACGTTACGGAAACGTGAAAATCTGTCTTTACGGTAAGAACGAAAAGGCCTATGAGTGAAAAACGCATCGCAATCTGCCCCGGGAGCTTTGACCCCATCACCCTCGGGCATCTGAATATCATCCGCCGCAGCGCGAAGATCTTTGACGAGGTGGTCGTCTGTGTCATGCTCAATGCCACCAAGACCTCCCCGATGTTCACGATTGATGAACGCGTCGGGATGGTGAAGCGCGCGGTGGTTCGTTACCCCAATGTCCGGGTCGACACGGCGGATGTGCTGCTGGCGGAGTATGCGCGGCGGTATGACAACGCGGTGATCGTCAAGGGCCTGCGGGCCGCGTCGGATTTTGACTATGAGTTTCAGATGAACCTCATCAACAAGAAGATCAATCCGGAGCTTGAAACCATGTTCCTGACGGCGAGTGAGAAGTACACCTTCCTCTCTTCGTCCGTCGTGCGGGAGATGGCCACCTACGGGGCGGATCTGACCGGCCTGGTACCGACGGAGCTGATTCCGGATATTGAAGAAAAAGCCAAGTTATGGAGGAAAGCCTGATGGAACAGGGAGACGTCATTGAACTGCTGGACACGCTGTACAGCATGATCTCGGAAGCCTGGGGCGTCCCGCTGGGCAACGACAAGTGCATCATCGAACGGGAGAAGGCGCTGGATCTCATCAATGAAATCAAGGCCTCCATGCCCTCCGCACTGGCGGAGGCGAAGCGCCTCGTCGCCGCGCGGGATGAGTTCATCGGGAACGCGAAGAAGGAGGCCGAATCTCTCCGCAAGAGCTCGGAGGAAAAGGCGCGCTCCATGATCGAAGAGCAGGAGATCATCCGCATCGCCCGCTCCAGAAGCGCGGAGATGATTTCCAATGCCGAAGCCAAGAGCGCGGAACTCCGCCGCGTGGCCGGCGACTATGTGGACGATGTCATGCGTCAGGCGGAAGAGAGCCTGCGCAACTCCCTCGAAACCATCCAGTCGGCCCACTCCGCCGTGCGCACGGCAAACGGAACCCGGCCGGCCGCCGCTTCGTCGCGGCGCGAGCGTGAACCGGAGGAAAAGGACTTTATCTCCTTCCAGTAAGGCAAAACGAAACATCGGATTCTGAGACCGCCCTTCCGGGGGCGGTCTTTTTGCGCAAAATGACAAATTGAAAAAAGCGTGAAAGAAGTCCTTGATTTTTCCATCGGTCTACCCTATAATAGTGGAGCATAGTGGTGTAAAGTGGTGGATTGTGGATGAAAGGGGTGAAACCATGACGGGGGAATTTCAGCACGCGCTTGACAACAAGGGCAGGATTTTTATCCCGGCCCGCCTCAGGGAGGAACTGGGCCAGTCGGTGTTTGTCACCCTGTCCATGGATCGCTGCCTGAGCGTCTACAGCAAGGAAAACTGGGACCTTTTCACCGAAAAGGTCAATGCCCTTCCCTATGTCCGCCAGCGGAAGATGCGCCCGCTTTTCGCCTATGCGGTGCGCTGCGATCTGGACGCGCAGGGGCGTGTCCTCCTGCCGCAGAATCTGCGGGACTGGGCGGGCCTTGTGAAGAACGTGACCGTCGTCGGCTGCAACAACCACGCGGAGCTGTGGGACAGCGACAGCTGGCACGCGGTCTTTGAGGCCGAGACCGCGCCGGAGAACATCGCCGCGGTCCTGGAGGAGCTGGAGTTCTGATGGCGGAGCATGTTTCGGTCCTGCTGAAGGAGAGCATCGAACAGCTCCGGATCCGGCCGGACGGGATTTACCTGGACGGTACGCTGGGCCTGGGCGGCCATTCGGCCGAGATTGCCCGGCGTCTCACGACCGGCACGCTGATCGGCATCGACCGTGACGAGACGGCCATCGAACGGGCGGGGGAGCGCCTGCGCGGCTTTGGCGACCGCGTCCGGCTGGTCCACGGCAGCTTTGCCTCTCTGGGCGAGATCCTGGATGAGCTCTCCGTCCCCGCGGTGGACGGGATGATTTTTGACCTTGGCGTCTCCTCGCCCCAGCTCGACGAGGCCGAGCGGGGCTTTTCCTACCGGCTGGACGCGCCGCTGGACATGCGGATGGACCGCAGCCAGGCGAAGTCCGCCTGGGACGTCGTCAACCGCTGGGAAGAAGCGGAGCTGAGCCGGATTTTTTTCGTCTACGGCGAAGAGCGCTATGCCCGCCGGATCAGTGCCGCCATTGTCCGAAAGCGGGAACAGCACCCCATCGACACGACGCTGGAGCTCGCCGACGTCATCCGAAGCGCGATGCCGGCGGCCGCCCTGCGGGAGAAACAGCATCCGGCCAAGCGCTGCTTCCAGGCCATCCGCATCGAGGTCAACGACGAGCTCGGTGAGGTGGAGCGCATGATGCGCACGGCGCCGGACCGGCTGAAGCCGGGGGGGAGACTCTGCGTCATCTCCTTCCATTCCCTGGAGGACCGGATCGTCAAGCAGGCGATCGCGGCGCGGGAACACGGCTGTACCTGCCCGCGGGAAGCGCCGGTCTGCACCTGCGGCTTCCGCCAGACCCTGAAAACGATAACAAGAAAGCCGATTCTGCCGAATCCGGAGGAGTGCGCCCTCAATCCGCGTGCGCGGAGCGCCAAACTGCGGGTGGCGGAACGTGTATAGAATATGAAACTGAAAAACCTGCTTGAGCAGCTGGAGATCCTCTCCATGACCGCGGACCCGGAGACGGAGATCCGCGGCATCAGCTATGATTCCCGAAAAACCGAAGAAGGCGATCTCTTCGTCGCGATCCGCGGCTTTGAAACCGACGGACATCGCTTCATTCCGAACGCGATCGAAAAAAAGGCGGCGGTGATCCTCTGCGAAACTCCGCCGGAGCGGGAAGTTCCCTTCGTACAGGTCCGGGACAGCCGCCGCGCGCTGGCCCTCTGCGGCAGCGCCTTTTACGGTCATCCCGCGACGGAGATGCGGATGATCGGAATCACCGGCACCAGCGGCAAGACCAGCGTCAGCACGCTTCTGAAGCATGTGCTGGAGGAGGCGGGCGGCGCGAAGGTCGGCCTGATCGGGACGACGGGCATCTGGATCGGGCAGGAGGCCATTCCCTCGGAATACACCACGCCCGAGAGTCTGGAGCTGCACCGCCTGTTTCGCCGGATGGCGGACGAGCACTGCAGCCATGTGGTGATGGAGGTCTCTTCCCACGCGCTGGAGCTCAGCCGCGTGGCGGGGATCGAGTTTGACACCGCGGTGTATATGAATCTGTCCCAGGACCACCTGGACTTTCACGGAACGATGGAGAACTATGCCGCGGCAAAGAAAAAAATCTTCTCCCAGTGCCGTACGGCCTGGGTCAACGCCGACGACCCCTGGACGCCGTTCATGACGGAGGGCGCCGCCTGCCCGGTGTACCGCTTCGGCACAGGGAACGATGCCGGCCTGCGGGCGGAGCGGATCCGCCTCTTCCCGAACCGGATCTGCTTTGAGGCGGTGATGGGGGAGGAGCGCGTGGAGACCGCGCTGCACATTCCGGGCTCCTTCTCGGTGTCCAACGCCCTGGCCGTGCTGGGCGCCGCGCATTCGGAAGGAATCAGCCTTCAGGAGAGCGCGAAGGCCCTTTCCACCGCCCACGGCGTCAAGGGACGCCTGGAATCCGTCCCCACGGACGGGAATTACCATATTCTGATCGACTATTCCCACAAGCCGGACGCCCTGGAAAAGGTCCTGCGCAGTCTGCGGGACGCGA
>Ga0256404_1006638_pt1 | contig 18950 bp, 20 predicted proteins | sample RumenRJG_01DNA_FD_185990 | JGI IMG/M metagenome (GOLD analysis project Ga0256404, IMG submission 185990) | Bovine rumen microbial communities from Lethbridge, Alberta, Canada - RJG_01 | ecosystem: Host-associated > Mammals > Digestive system > Stomach > Rumen | place: Canada: Alberta | collected...
GTTCCAAGTGCCGCCGCGATAGAGAACCATCGAACCATTCGCGAACCAGAAGCCGTCATTGCCCTTGACGGCCCTGCCCGTTCCGCTCGCGGGAATCGCGTCATACTTGAGCGCTTCGTCCGTTCGCAGGAGCGAGAACGACCCGCCGGACGAACCGAACGCAGGAGCGACGCCCGTCGATACGAGGTTGTTCGAATCATCGTAGAGCCAGAGCACATTCGAGTTGTACTGCACACCCTCGATCATTTCCCAGATATTGCCGACCATGTCGGCGATACCGCCGGAGCGCAAGTTGTGATTCCACGTCACAGGGCCCGTACCCGTGAGGCAGCGCCCCGAGCAGGAGCTGTCCGGTGTGCCAGCGACGCCCTCGCCGTCGACGCCGCTCACGGAGTTGCCGGACGGATAAAGCCCCATCTTGTCGCACCAAAGAGCGATATTCACCCACTCGCGGTTGCGCACGAGACGGAAGCCATTGCCCTTTGCGGAAGCATAGGCCGAGGCGTTTGTGAACGTCAGAGATGCCCAAGGAATCACGCCTTTCTTCGAAACTGGCGTCGTGCCGGATCCTTCGCCGGTTGCCGTCGCCGTGTTGCGAGACGCCTGATATTTGCCGATCCAGAACGCCGTACCGACGCCCGGCGCTTCGAGCCAGTTCGGGAACAAGAAATACTCCTCGCTCTCGACGCCAGAGCCTTCCGCGCCTTTTGCAAACGCGAGGTCGGCAGGACGCGGGATGTAGCCGACGAGATAGTCGTCATAGCTGTCTTCAGCCGCGGGCGCGGTCGCGAAGTTGAAGAAAACGCCGTTGTCCTCTTCCGTGAAATCCGTGCCAGGCTTGAGGCTCACGCCGTTCTTCCAGATGAGAAGCGAACCCGGCGTGTAGCGGCCGTGGCCGTTCCAGCCGATAGGGAAGCGCGTGCGCGTGCTGTCTGGCGGAAGAAACAGCGGCTCGAATTCGCAGCCGGACGCAATCGTGTACACAGGGAAATTATTTGCATTGATGACGAAATCCATGTCAGCCTACCTCCAATACGCGCACCTTCGTGTCGTCGAGCTTCGACAAGAGCCAATGGACGGAGTTGTTCGGAAACTTCACGTCGTCCGCAGGATACTCCGCCGGCGTCTTCGTGTCTCCGTCTTCCACCGCGCCCTTGCACTGCTGCAAGCCCGCCGTCGTGATGTAAACCGTGTCGCCCTTCACGAGCGTGAACGTCTTGCCCGCAATCGCGTACGATTTGCCGTCAAGCGTAAACGTGAAGTCGCCAACGGCAATCGTGCCGTCCTCGTTCTCCGTGACGGGCGCGTCGTAATCCAGGCCATAGCCCTTCGGGAAATACGTAATGTCAAGCATTTGTCTTGTCCTCCATTCCAAGGAATTGGCCTGCGTCGTTGTAAATCGCCGTGACTTTCGTCGTTCCGTCCGTGATAGACGCGAGGCGGCCAAGCGAATCGCGGGAAATCTCGTAAACCGTCGTGCCGTCAGCAATCACTTTCTTCGGCTCGCCGTTTTCATCGAACTCGTTCACGACGAACACCGAAGAAAGATTGCCCGCCTTGTCCGCTTTCTTTTCGAGAAGCGACTCGATTTTCTTCGAGCTATATGTCGTTTCCGTCGTGACTTCCGTGTCAGAAATCTCCGAAGAACCGCCCTCGCCGCTTCCGCCCCCCTTCTTCTCCATGACAAAGCCCGCAGCAATGTCACGATAGACGAGTGTCGTACCATCCTTGATATCCGTCACGTCAACAGGATAGCCCGCCACCTTCGCCGCGCTCCCGGTCGTATCAAACGACAGTTTTCCGTCGGCATCCGCGCGCGGGATCTTCGACGCGCCCGCCGTCGTCGAAACTTCCGTCTGCAAGACGAGCGAGTCGTAATTCAACAGGTTGCGCACGTCGAGCGAGAAGACGAGCTCCCAATCCGACGCGCCCATGCGGTAGAGTTTCTTCTGGTCGATGGACAGATACCACGCGCCCGTCTTCGTGCTGATAGCGAGCGGGCGGTCGGCATCCATGCCGGCACTCCACGACACCACGCCGCCCGACGTGCGCACGGCATCAATATCTTCCGGCTCGATTCCGAAATGCTCGGCAAGTTTGCCTAGCGTCGTCCAATCGGAATTGTCCCGCTGGCGCACGAGCAATTCGTCCGTCACCGTATTGACGCGCAGCTGGTACGGCACAGCATCCGCGACCGCCGTGCCGTTTCCTGCATCCATCGTGCGGACGCGGGCGAGCAGCTGATAGAGCCTGGCGCACTCGGCAATATACTTCTGCCATGCCGACATGACGGTCTCGTCTGCCGCAGGGCTGTAAATGACCGCATGGGCCGGTTCCCACGGCGCATATTCATTTGCCATAAATCACACCTCCACAACATCAAACTTCAAGAAATTCAAAACGAAAGCGCCGACAGAGCCGCGCCCCCGAATGTCAAGCATACGACTGCGGAAGACACAGCGCGTATCGCGAAGCGCCGTTGCCGTCTGATAGATTCTCGTATGGTTGTCATAGATGAGGTCGTCGTTCTCATAAATCGGATCACTGTACGTTTCGAACTCCCCGTAATAACCCTGGTCGTAAATCGGCATCTTGTTCCGATAAATCGGCGAGCTGTTGCCGAAAATCCGCTGGCAGCTGATCGGCACAGGAAACGAAAGATGAACGCGACCGAAAGACAAATCCGCTTCCGGGTACGTCGTGAAAAACGGCGTGATGCTCACTTGCACGCGCTTCAGCAGATATTCGTGATATGACATCCTGTGCTTCAGCTTGAGCCGCCAATGCATCAAGTGATCGCGGTCGACAAACGTCTTGTCGCGCAAGCGGTCAATGCCGTCCTTCCGAACGACAAGAGTATTGCCCTCCACGCTGAACACGCCGACCACGTCGTCGTGAAACTTGCGAACGTAGTAGCCACCATGTCGCATATCGTAGAAGAGCACGCGCCCGCCGTTCCCAGGATTGACCGCCCAGACTTGCGCAAGTGAAGGGACGTAATAGAGTCGCGTCCCTTTTCCCATGTCGACGAGCTCCGTATGCACGTCAGCAGATACGTCCGTCGCCCGCATGTCGCCGTAGTCCTGCGTCGTGACGACTTCATGCACGCGCCCATTGCCGAGCACGGCCACGCGGTCATTGAGACCGACCGCCGCGAGGCGTCCGTCAATATCCACTTCGTGCGAAATGCGCTTGATGCTCCAGTCGGGGTAATCGCCCGTGAGGCGGTACACGTAGCCGTTATCTTTGAAGATGACGACGTCGTCCGAGAGATTGACGGCCGCGACGTAATGCCCGCCGTCCTTGTATCCGACTTTGAGCGACACGCTCGCACTCGCGTCGTCCGCGTCCTCCGTCCACGTCTCTTCGTCGCCGATGCTCGAATAGTGCAGCTTGTCCTCGGCAGGACAGGCCGCCAAGACGCGCCCCGTGCGGATGAAGACGAAGCTGCACCCGTCCGGCGAATTGTCGAGCGTGACGAGCGCCTTGCCATTCCAGTACTGGAGCTTGCCGCCAGACGCGAGGAGCACGCCGTCCTCCCAGAGCGCCGTGACCGGCACGAGGTCGCCCGTCAGCCGCCCGACGTTCGACGTCGTTTGACCATCGGACGTATAGACGTTGTGCACCGTCGTCTCCGCGCCCGTGTCGTCCGTCTTCGTCTCGCTCGAGAACAAGAGGTACACGCCGTTGATGCGGTCGTACGTTGCGCCGATGAGCTCGAAGTCGGTCGTTAGCACCGACTCCGTCCCCGCCACCGTCCGCAGCTTGCCCGATTCGGGATCGGGCTCGAGGTTGATGCACTCCGACAGCTGATTGTCTGCAATCTCTTCCGGCGCGAGCGTTGTATTGAGCCCGCCCGTGAAATCCGAGAGCACGACCGTCTGCTGGTTCGCATGCTTCACCGATAGCCGCGCCATGTCGCCACCTCCCTCACGCGCCCAAGACCGGCGCTGCCGCCGTCTGGAAATCCGTCATGAGCGCCTTGTCCTGCGTGATGTCGAACTCGTTGCGGTTGAGCGCGAACATCGCCGCGAGCCGCACGACGAAATCGTTGAGAGATTCGAGCGCGAACGGCAGAGAGCCGAGCGCGTTCGTGAGCGTCTCCGGCGCGGCATAGTAGCGCACCTTCATGGACGTGCTGCCGTCGATATACGAGAGCGTGCGCCCCGTGAGCGCGATAGGGTACAGCCCGACCGTGCGCACGAAATCGCTCGGCACGTCCTCGCCGTCGGCCATGTCCGCTTCCTTCACGAGAAGCGGCGAACCCGCATTCATCAGGAGCATTGCCGTGTGGTGTATCGCCGAGTTGAGGCGGTACAGGCATGCTTGCTCGTTGTACTCGCTGTTCACGTCATGCAGGATATACTTGAATTCCGCAATCGCGTCTTTCGTCAGCATCCCTCTCACCTCACATACCAAACAGGGTCGGCGCAGAGTTTCGAGAACTCGCGGCCGCCCGTCAGCTGGTACACGTCCGTCGCGATCTGCTGCACGACCGTCGAGTCCTGCTTGTTCAGCCCGCCGAGGAGCACGATGACGACGTACTTCTTCAGGAGCTCACCGAAGAAATTCGGGAGCGCCATGTCGTCGCCGACCGTCTCCTGCGTAATGGGGATGAAAAACGGCTTGTACTCGAGCCGCACGGAATCTCCGAGCGCATACAGCTTCTTGCCGCGAATGCGGTACGTGTAGCTGTCCACGTCTTTCGATTTCGTCTGTGGCTCGAGCACGCGGCCGTCAGGCGCGACGACGTTCACCGTGCTCAGGAAATCGTCGGGGAGGTCGGCCGCGCCGTCTTCGAGCGCGAGCGTCGTGTCCTCCGTGAGTACGTCGTTCGACGAGGTCGAAAGCGTGTCATAGACGATATTGAGCACGGAATTGAGCGCCGTAATCAGCTGATAGTCGCTGTACTTCGTCGCGAACGTGTCCATGATTTCCGGCGCGGTCCGCACCTTTGCCAAGATGAGTTTCGGCGTCATGTCACACACCCCCGCTGCATGCCTTGAACAAATCGGGGTAGCGCCGAATCATGCGGTCGCGGGCGGCCGTGTCGTGTTCCTCGAGGTACGCTTTCGCGTCCGCGTCCTTCTGCACGTCCGCGAGCACGCGCACCGTGCCGAGGTCGATATGAGCGACACGTCGGAAACGGCGCGACACGTCGAAGCCGTCTTCCTTGCGCCCCTCCGCATTGGCGCGGAGCACGTCGTCGTCACAGCCCGCATGCACGATGCGGTCGCCGCGACTCCCCGCGACGAAGAACGTGCGCTCGCTGTCGCCGCGCTCCGTGAGCTCGAAACACTTCTCCATGAAACCACCTCCTGCATGCTAGAACGAAAAGGCAGGCCACAAAACGACCTGCCTCCCCTCTCCCTGTCAAGAAACCATCAAGCGCCAGCGCCGACCGAAATGATCGCCTGGCCGGACTCGCCGCGGAGCTCGAGCGTCATTTCGCCCGTAATCATGCCAGCCTTGGCATCCGACACCGCCGGGAGCTCTTTCTTCTGGAACGGACGGAGCCATGCGACCGCGAGATACGACGGGTCGAGAACGAAAATGCTCTTGTCCGTCATGAAGCGCGACGCGACGATTTCGACGCGACCGAAGTCGGTATCGACGACGTCAATCGCCTCGACGACCTTTTTCTTCGCCGCCTCGATATTCTTCGTGTTCGACGTCGTGAGCGCGGAAATCGCGCGCTTGTTCGTGCCGGACACGATGAGCTTCGAGGGCGTGCCGCCTTTCTCCCACGCTTTCTGAAGCGCGTCCGAGATAGCGTTCATCGTGACCGACGACGCCGTGACGACGTTCGTCGTGACGAGGCCAGGGATGCCAGCGAACTGACGCGCTTCCGTCGTCGAGCCCGCCTTGTCCTCCGTCTGCGTCGTGATGGCGAGCTCGAGGTCTTTGCCGAGCTCCTTCATCGCCTTGAGCATCTGGTAAGCGTACTCGTCCGAGACGCCCGCCTTGTCCACGGCCTGCTGCGTTTCCGTGACGGAATAGCCGCGCTTCATGATCTGCGTGTGATTGCCCTTGCGCGTACGCGCCGGAGCATCCGCCGCCGTGTCCGTCTCGCCCTCGACGTGCGCGTTCACGGCCGCCGCCGCGAGCTCGTCCTCCGGGAACTCGTGGTAGGTCGCTTTCGCTTTCGTCTTGCCGATCATCGTCGTGATAGGCGTGTCGGACGGCGAAATGTTGGTAATGACGTCCGTGAGGTCTTCGCGGTTCGTCGGTTCGTTGTAGGTGTACTTAGCCATTTGTTTCAGTCCTTTCTCACATGAATCCCGCCCGGCGAAGGGCGGCAATCTGTTGTCTCGTGTTCATCGAACGGAGTTTTTCTGCATGGAACGGTTCGCGCGACTGCGCCGCCGTCTGCCCCGGCGCTTCCGTCTTGGGTGGTTCAGGCTTGGCCGCGGGCGGCTGTGCCACCGGCTGTGGCGCTTTCGCTTTCTGGAGTTGCTTGCGCGTATACTCCCAATGCTCCTTCAGGAGCGCCGTGTCCGCTTGCGTCGCTTGATTGTTCATCAAGCGCTCGCGAGCGCCGGAAATGGCGAGCGCCTTTTCCGCACCCTCCTTTGACTCCGTGCCGCGCCGCAGGAGGCAGACGAGGAAATTGTCGTCAATGTCCTTCGTCATGGGGTCCTGCTGCGCTTGCGCGACAAACTCCTGCACTTCCTTCTGCACGGCCGCCTGTGTGCTCCGAGCGCTTGCGCGTTCGATGCTCACCTGCTGGAGCGCGAAGTTGTGCTGCGGGTCAAACTGGTTGAACTCGCCCGGCTTAAGCCCCAGACGGCGCTCGGCCTCGGCGACGGCCGCGTCATAGTCCTTCTGCACTTGGTTCGCGGGCTGGTCTGCTTTCGACTCCCCCGATTTCGTGCCCTCCCGGACCTTGAGCGCGGCCATCATCGCGTCGACCTGCCGCCGTTCATCCGCGAGCGCTTGCGTCTTGCGGGTGTAGTCGGCCTGGCGCTGGTAGCCGTTCAAGAGCTCGGACAGTTTGACTTTTACCTTCTGCCCGTCGACCGTGACCTCGAACTCCTGCTCGGGCGCGGCCGGTGCCTGCTCGGCATGGTCGCCCGCGTCCTTCTGCGTGTCCTCGGTCTTCGTCTCCGGCGCTTTCGGTGCTTCCGGTTCCTCCGGCGCTTCGTCCGTGAAACCGTGCTTGCGCAGGAAGGCGAGCTGTTCGTCCTGCGTCATCGCCCCCAGTTTCGAGAAGTCGGGCGGCGCTTCTTTGGCGCTCGATCCCTCCGCGCCGTCAGTCTCGGGCGGCGTTTCGTTTCTCGCGGGTGCTTGCGTCTCTGCCTCGGTCGTGTCCTGCGCCTCCGGCTTGGCCTCGTCGGCTGTCTCCGGCGCTGGTGCCGCTTCTTCGGCAAAACGCTGTAAGTCGAATACGAACTGCTTTTCAGCTTGGTTCATGTCGTCTCGCTCCTTTACCTGTATACCTGTGTAATGGTGTCAGCCCTCGGCCGCGAGCTCTTTTTCGAGCTCCTTTGCCTTGTGCTGCAGCTGCCGCAATTCCTCGCCGATTGCTTCGAGCGCTTCGTTCGTGCGCGCGAGCTCGGTCGAAAGAACGTAACACAGCACGCGCGGGTCTTCGCGCAAGAGGTCAATCGTCGTGATACCCTTGAACATTGCCATTTAGCTTTCCTCCTCTGCGAGCTGGTGCTCGGCCATTCTGCCGGCCGTCACGTCAGCCCGGATATTGTCCTCGATTGCTTTGTACGCCCGCAGGAGCGCCTGCTCCGATTGGAGCGCCCATGCGTCCGGCGCTTGCGTCAAGCGCTCCACCGTCTGCGCCCGCAGGCATTCCAGACGGGGCGACAGGAGATTGAGGAGCGTTTCCGCCTCTCGCCCCCGCGCCGCCTGCGCCCGGTATCCCTGCGCCGTTTCTTCCTGCATTCATGCCGCCCCCTTTCGCTGCCGCCGCGCTCTGTGCATCGACGGCCGTCGCGAACGCTTTCTGCGCGGCCTGCTCGGTGAACATATCCGGCGAGACTTGGAAACCCTGCTTCTGCCACCACTGCATTTGAACCTGCCAAGGAGCATCTGTGATGGATGCGCGCAAGGATTCGCTCGTCGGCTCTTCGTCTTTCTGCTGCCCCTGCGCTTGCGCCTGTTGCGCCGCCGTCTGCGGGTCCATGAGGAAATCGTCGACATTCTTGAAGCCGACTTCCTCAATAATGCGCTTCGCAAGGTTGTACCATTGTTCGGGACCGCTAAGCCCGACTTGCGCAAGCTGAGTAGAAACGTCGCGGACGAGTTGCAGATTCTGGAGGTTCTGCTCCTTCGCGCCCGCGCCCATGCCAGCATTTACGAGCAGGTCAAACTGTCCGTCGAGGTCGCTCGGGTCAATCGTGAGCGGGCCGTTCGTCAAGCGGATCACCATTTCCTGATTCACGAAAAGCTGATTGAGCTTGATGAGGAAGCGGAACAAATCAGAAAGGCCAGTCTCCGCGAAGATTCGCGCAATGAGCTCTAGGCGCTGGTTCGCGGCCTGCGTGATGATGGAGACGCCGGTGGCCGTCTTGTTGAGGCTGTTGGAATCAAGCCCCTGATTGTAGCGCGTGATGCCCGTGCGGTTCTCTTTGACCGTGTCGAGATATTCGAGCATGTTGAACGTCCACGACTGGAGCGGCGCGGCAGGAATCGCCTGCAGCGCTTCGTTGACATTGCCATTAACACGGATGAATTGCGCATTCTCGAGCACGTCGTTGATATCGACGAGCATCGCGGGATTGATAGCCAGCTTGCTGTCGTTCCCCTGCGCAATGTTGTAAATCATCTGCCGGATGATGGCCGTCTTGCTGTGCTGCACCTGCGCAATCAAATCAACAAAGCCCGTCTCCGGCCAAATCTTGTGCGGATCCATGCGCGGCGAAAGCACGAAGAACGGTGAACGCTCATAAGTGTTTTCCTCCATGCGGAGGATGACGCCGTTCGATACCGTGATAATCATAGGCGTGAGCGCGCCGTCTGGATCGTCCGTCATATTGAGATTGACATAGCACTCATAGATCTCCACCTTGCGCCGGCCGCTGTCCGATCCGTTCGGGCGCTCGTCAATGCGCTCGTTCTCCTGCGTGTCGAGGTTCGTGTAATGCGGATTGACCGCCTTTTCCGCGACCTCGGCGACGTTCGTATAAAGCCCCGTCTCCTCCTGCTTGCGCAGGTAGTCGAGGCTCACGATCTTTCGATGGGCGACGAAGTCGGCGTCTTTGAGGCTCGTCGCGTCCGGCGAGAATCGAAATTCGCTCGCCATGACGTTCATGAGGCGCGGCTGGTTCTTCGTCAGCACCTTCGTCGTGTACGTCACGAGCATGCCGCCCGCAGGGTTCGGTTCGACCTTCTCCACCTTCACGCCGAGCGCGTCGGCCTGCGGGCGGTATTGCGCATACGCCTCCGCGTCGAGCGCAATCGTTGACGTCTCCTCTTTGTATTCCCTGTCCCAATCGACTTTGAGGATGCCAAGATTCGTGATGAGCGCGTCTTTCGCCCATTGGTAGAATTTCATGAAGAAGCCGTCGCGCTCGAGCTCGAAGTTGATGAGCTCCTGCATGACGCGGGCGCGTGCATCGTCTTCGTCCGTGCCGTCCGCGCCCTCGATGGTCACGACGTCCGTCGAACCGAAAAACGTCTTCATCAGCGCCGGCATGGTACTCTCAATCGTGTCCTGCACGTCCGTGCTCACAATCCCGCTGCGCTTGGACAGCTTCGGGAACATGCGCCGGTAATAATCCTTGTCGGCGTGATAAATGGCATAGCGCTCCATCACGTCGGGCTCGATTTCTTCCTCGTAGAACGAATTCGCGGCGTCAATATCTTGCTTGAGGCGCGATACAATCTCGTCGCGCTTCTCGTCCGATAGTTTCAGATTCATTCGTTTCACCTCACATAGCGCCGGCCAGCGGCATTTTCACGCGAGCGCCGAGCGTCGAGTGCCAGCCCATTTCACGGAACAAGCTGTACCTGAGCGCGTCGAGCAGATGGTTGTCGCGGTCGACCGGGCGCGGCAGGACGTTGCCGTCCTTGTCCTCGTCCCACTTGTACACCGTGAGCTCGTTCACGAGCTCGGGCAGGTTCGCGTTCACGACGATCTGCAGTTTCTGCAGCCATTGGATGCCAAAGTTCACGCTGTCCTTTCCCTTCTCGGCAGGTATCGCCGTAACGCCGTACTGCCGGAGCTCCTGGATGCTCTTAGGCTCTGCGCTGTCACACACGACGACCTCGCGCCCGCAGACGTTCCGCACCTCTGCCGCAAGCAAATCGTTCGTCAGCCCGTAGAGATAGCGCGCGTCGAGGATATAGAGCGTGTTGGCGCGTCGGTCGTAGTGACTGCGCACGAGCGCGGCAGGATCTTCGGCATATCCGAAGTCGAGCCCGTTCTGGAATGTGTCGAAATGCTTCTCGGCGAGGTCTTCCACATGCCAATTCGTGAAGATGACTTTGCCGAGCACGCCCCAGTTGCCGTTCGTGTACACGTCGCGGAAATATGGGTCTTTCTCGCTTTCGAGCTCGCGCCGGTCGCCCTCCGTCAAGAAGGTGTTGTCCTTGTACGTCGTCTTCAGTATCGAAAGGAGGTCGCTGTCGTAGCGCGTACTGCTCGCGTCCCAGCGCCCTTTGAAATACTCGCGGTAAATCCAATGCGTCTGATAGACGGGGTTGAACGAGAGGATCAGCCGCTTTTCCACGGCCGCCCGCCCGCGCAGGCGTTTTGCCAGCTGGCGCACGTCGCCATACTCGGCCTCGGTCGCTTCTTCCACCCAGATATCCGTGATGACGCCGCGCGCGGGTGTGATGGACTTCACCTTTTCAACGTCGTCGAGTCCGGCAAACATGATCTGGTAGCCGTTCGGCCCCGTGATGACGAGCTCGCTCTTGTTCTCATGGAAAAGCTGCGCAACGTGAAAGCGCGTGATGGCCTTCGTGATTTCGTTGTACACCGACTTGCGCACCGTGCGCGCCACCTTGCGGACGACGAGATAATTGTGCCCGCCCTTCAGCATGTCGAGGATGCAGCGCTGCGCGAGGAAATAGCTCTTGCCCGACGACGAGCCGCCGTAAAAGATTTGTGTGTACACTTCGGAATCGACGTAGGGGAGATAGACGGGATTGAAACACTTCTTCGAGACGTTTACGTTAATCTTCATCCGTCAATCTCACCTCGATGCTGAGCTCGTTCGATTGCCCGCCGCCGTCGCCGATGGCCGTCTTCGCGACGGCCTGCAAATCTTTGAGCGCTTTCGTCAGCGCGGCGAAGTCGCCCGGCTTGGTGCAATCGGCGAGCATGCCTTTCGCCTTCGCGACGCCCTCCTGCGAAATGTTGAAGCAGGAGAGGTCGAATTTCGCTGCCTCGTCCGATAGCGTCTCGGTCTTCTTGCCCTGCCGCTCTTTACCGACTTTATTCGCAAACCTTTCGCGTTTTACCGACCACTGCCCCAAACTGGCGCGCCGGCCGACTGTGGAAAGAGCGCAGGAATATTTCTTCGCGAGGTCAGGCATGGATGGGTAAATCACGTTGCCGTCCTCGTTGACAATGCCCTCGACGTATTCCTTTTCGATTTTCGCCCAGTCGTATTTGCTCGCCATGTCCCCCGCCTTCCTTCGCCGCGCCCATGAGAAAAGCCCCTGCCTGTTTCGGCAAGGGCCCTTCCCAGAGCTTCTGTACTTTGTAGAGGATTCCACACTGGAGGTAGCAACATGAAAATCCTTCATCACGCATAGTGTATCACGATTTTCGCACTTTTTTCGCAGCAAATTCAGACGACCCTGATGAGACCGTACTGAATCGCCACCATGACGACGTATGATCGCACCTCGTCGAGGAAGCTGTAATACGTGCGGTCGCTGATATGGAGCGCCAAGGACGTGCGGATATACGGCTCGAACAAGCGATACCTGCGCCGCATCACGTCCTGCGGCGTGCCCGCAAGCGTCTCATAGGCCACCTGGAACACGCGCAGCCACGCCTCCGGCTGTTCGACCGTCGTGCCGTCCGCGCACTTGACGCTCGGAATGACTTCCGCGAGACGAATCGCCTCGGCCGCCGTCGGATCGCTCACGTGCGAGTGGCCGGACGCGCCAAAGCCCCCGCTTCTTCCATGCGGCTCGCGGCGCTCGCGCACTTTGCGCTCGATGTCTTTCCAATGCATCAGCAGCTTGTCCATACGCGAGCCAAGTTCCTCGCGCTTCCATGTTTCAATCATCGTGTCCCTCCCATGTCGTCAAGATAAAAGATATGCCAGTCATACCACAGTACCATGCCCCAGCGCGACGTGACCGGGCGTTTGAGTTTCTCATCGTACCAAATGACAAGCTCACGCCCGTCGCGCTTCAGCTTCGCGAGCTCATTCCCCTCCGTCACAACGTGGGAAAAGCCCTTTTCCTCGTGCGCCCACGCGCAGAAGTCGAAGATTTCGGACAATGCGAAGTACCCGGCATATCCGTGTTTTTCTCTCTGCCGCTCGCGCTCCAGCTCGCGCCGCTCCTTGCTCTTTCCCGTCGTCCTCACATCCCCGCGTCAAAGATCGTCCTCGTGCGGCCAATCCCTCAGCGCCTGGCGGCCGACGAACAGCGCGCACGCGAGAAAGCCGACCGTGCCGGAGATGACCGCCGTCAAGACGAAAGCAATCAAGAGCCCCATTCAGTTGCGCCCCCTCTCGTGGTTGTGCTTGTTCACGTGCGCCTGCGCCTCCTGGCGCATGGTCTCGTTGATGCCGACGGCGTTCACGATGGTCGCGACGATGGTCGCCACGTCCGCGCCTTCTTCGGCGATGCGGAAAGAATCAGCGTCTTTCGTGACGACAAGCTGCACGTCCTCCGGCGCGTCTTTGAGGTCAGACAAGTGGCTCATGATTTCAAACTTGAATTCGTCGACTTCCTCGTCGAGTTTCTGGAAAAGCGCTTTCATCGTGCGCATGTCGATGCCGCGCAGGCACGGCGCTGGCAGGACAGGAGACGGCACGGAGACGCCGACGCGCTCCGACTGGAATTTCTTCGGCTTGGCCTCGCCGCCGTTCACGATCTGCTCGACGTCGTCCAGCGCTTCGAGGTATCCGTCACGATAGCCGTCGCCATACGCCCGCGAATCTTTCGCCGTCTGCACGGCGACGTCTTTCAGCATCTGGAATTTCTCGTTCATGATTTGTTTTCCCCTTTCAAAACGTCTTGAATCTCGGCCTTGACGGCATTGAGCAGCGCGTCTTGCCCTGCTTCTTTCTTCGTCAGCGCCTGCATGACGCGCTCGTCCATCGTGCCCGCCGTGACTAGGTGATGGATGACGACGGCATGCTCCTGCCCCTGCCGGTAGAGGCGCGCATTTGCCTGCTGGTATTGCTCGAGGCTCCATGTCAGCCCGAACCACACGATGATATTGCCGCCCGCCTGGAGGTTCAGCCCGTAGCCGCACGAGGCGGGATGCGCGAGAAGGACAGGTATCTTTCCCGCATTCCAGTCATAAACGGTTTTCCCCGTGTCGTCTCCTAGCACCCGCGCGTCTTTGAACCATGACTTCAGGCGTTCGAGGTCGTGCCGATACTCGTAAAAGACAAGCACCGGCTTTCCCTCGCTCACGTCGATGATTTCTTTGAGGCGGCACAGCTTCGCGTCGTGGATGCCGAGGACGCCGCCGTCGTCGGTGTAGACGCAGCCGTTCGCCATTTGCAGGAGCTTGTTCGACAGCACCGCCGCGCTGGCCGCCGTGATCTCGTCGCCGCCGAGCCCTAGCACCATGTCTTTTTCCATGCGCCGGTAGAGTTTCCGCGCCCGCTCGCCCATGTCACAGCGCACGATGTTGTCGATGCGCTCCGGCAATTCGAGGTAGTCGGACGCCTTGAGGCTCATGACTTCCGGCGCGATGGCGTCATAGATAGCCGCCGCCGCGCCCTCCTGCAGTTTGTAGCTGTAAACGATGTAGCCGTTCATTCGGTCGGGCGTGAAATATTTCTCGCGGTAGCTCGTGATGGTCTTGCCAAGAGCCCTGCCACCGTCCAACAGGTACATCTGCGCCCAGAGGTCCAAGAGCGTGTTCGGCGCGGGCGTGCCCGTGAGGATGACGCGACGGCTGAAACAGGGCAGCACCTTGCGCAAAGCGCGGAAGCGCTTCGCCGTCGGGCTCTTGAAGCTTGACGACTCGTCGACGACCAGCATGTCGAACGGCATACGGTAGCGATAATATTCGCAGAGCCACACGACGTTTTCGCGGTTGATGACGTAAACGTCTGCACGCTTTTCGATCGCCCGGATGCGTTGCTGCTGTGTGCCGAGCACCGTGGAGAACGTCAGCCCGCGCAAGTGGTCCCACTTCCGCGCCTCTTCCTGCCATGTCGCTTCTGCAACCGTGCGCGGCGCGATGATCAGCACCTTCGCCACGTCGAACAGCACATGGACAAGCTGCTCGATAGCCGTCAAGGTGACGACCGTCTTGCCGAGGCCTAACCCATATCCAAGAACAGCCCGTAGAAAGGATTTGCCAGCAAGCGCTTGATAGCTTCCTGCTGGTATGCGTGCGCCTTGAATATCATTTGGCACCACCTCTTTTCTTGTCGTAAACCTCGCGATAGTACGCCACATAGAGGTCGATCTCGTCGCGGCTCGAAAACCACGATGTCCAGAAACCGAAACGGTTAAGCCGTTCCATGCGGTCAACCTGCAATGGGCGCGGGCGCTTGCCCTTCGCCTTGAGCTCGATGAAATGACACCTGCCGTCCGGCCACAGCACCATGCGGTCGGGCATGCCCGCCGTGCCGGGGCAGGATAGCTTCACCGGCCAGCCGCCCGCCGCACGTACCTGCGTCACGAAGTACCGTTCGATGCTTCTTTCATTGTCCATAGGGAAAGGACACCTCCTAAACGTTGAAAGCTGCGGGCAACAAAGGCAACAAAAACGAGGTCGTTCTATACTCTATACACACACACGCGTATACGCGGGTATTTTCTGTATAAAACACGGTTTACATCTTGTAAGTAGTTTTTTGTTGCTTCTGTTGCCTGATACTCTCAACCGTTGATATTTCTAGCTTCAAGCGGGCAACAGTCCGGGCAACAATTCGGGCAACAGAAATTTTTGTTGCCCGCTATTTTCCCGTCTTCGGGCAACAATAACGTTTCTCAATGGCCTTTCACGCAACTTCGTTGCCCGAACCGTTGCCCGCTTTCTGTTCTCCTGCTGTGGATTCCCGAATATAAGCGCGCTGTTTGCCATAAATGGGGAATTTCAGCGTGCCGCCTTTCGCCTCGTGCCGTTTCCACCCCTCCATATGCTGCATGATGGTGTTGATCTCGCGCACGTCGAGGTTGCGGATATTCCTCTTGTCCATGCCGAAGAGCTCGCAGAGGATCTCCATCGCGCAGACGCGCGTCGGCAGAACGTACGTGCTCGTGTCCTCCGTGATGCCCGCGCGCCGGTCGTCTTCGTGCCAGCGCCCGTCGAAGAACTTGATGCGCTCGGAGAGAGGCACGCTTTCCCATTCGGGCGGACGCGGGGTTTCGAGGAAATTCTGGATGAGCGCGGCCTTTTCCGCGCCCTCCGTGCTTTCTTCCTGGATGCGTCGCGCGTCTTCGAGGACGTCCTGCGGCAGGAGGAGCGAGCTGTCCATTTTGTACATCTCCTTTGCTTCCGCCCAGAACTGGGCGATGAATTCCGGCGTGAGCTCGGCGAGCTTCTTGCGGCGTTCCTCTGCATCAGGGATGCCGTGACAGCGCACGATGAGGAAGCGCCGCCCGCCCGTGCGGTCCTTGAGGAAGATGTCGTCGTTCTCCGTGATGGCGAAGACGCATTGTCGCTCGTATTCGACCATGCGCTTGCCGTACGGGGGACGGAACTTGTCGACCGTGCGCGTGAGCCATGCTTTCATTTCGTCGTTGTCCGACTTCGTGACGGCCTGCCCTTCCGAGAGCTCGATGATCCACGAGCCGAGGAGCTGCACGAGCGCGTCCTTGCCTTTGACCGTCGTCACCGTCGCGTTGAACCACTTGCCGCCGAGCCTTTCGAGCACGAGCGACTTTCCGATGCCCTGCGGCCCCGTGAGCGAGAGCGTGAGGTCGAACTTCACGCCGGGGCGGTAGATGCGGGCGATAGCGCCCTTGATCCAGACGACGAATCCCTTGCGCGTGAGCGCCGTATCGTCCGCGCCGAGGAACTCCACGAGGAATTTCTCGACGCGCGGCAAGCCGTCCCAGACGAGCCCGCCGAGATACTCGCGCACGGGATGGAAGCGGAAGCGCTCGGCCATGACGAGGATGCCGTCGTCGATGAATTGCTTCACGCGCTTGATGCCCCACACGTCGTTGAACCACACGCGAAGGCTCGCGTCGTCCGCGTCCGTCCAGACGCGCCCCTCGGCGCTCGCGTCCCACGGCAGCGGGCGGCGCACCGTGAGGCGGTCGGCGAACTGGTCGCGCCCGACGATGCCGGCGACGCGCGCGTCCTTCGCGAGGATCAGCAGCACGTTCGTCATGGACGAGAGATATTTCTCGCTCGGTTTCTTCGCGTGCTCGTTGAGCTCCAGTTTCGATTTCCATGCCGTGTCGAGCTCGTTGACGGCCTGCGTGTCCCACCCCTGCATGAGCAGGTCGTCGCGCATTTGCGCGAGGTCGTCTTCCATCGCGGCCGCCCGCACCTTTTCGTCCGCCCAGGTCAGCGCCTGCATTTTCGCGTAGGACGGGCGCTTCGTGATGGGCGTCATCTCGTCGCAGCCGTCATCCATCGCGCCGAACTTGTGGAGGCGCACGAGGTCGAAGGCGTTGACTTCGTGCCCGCCGCCCGCAGGGTCGGTGTCATGATGCGAGCACAGGAAAACTTCGTCGTAAATGATCGCGCCGCCCGTCGTCGAGCCCTTCGCATACGTGAAACGGTTCTCGTCGCCGAGCACCGGCACATAGACGTCCGGCAGAAACGCCTCCATTGCCTCGCGAATCGTGTAGGCGCGGCAGAACGCGCCGACCGCGCCCGGCTTTTCCTTCGGGTCGCCGAGCTTCTGGAGCGTCCGCGCATGCGCGACCGTCTCCGACTTGCCGACCGGCCACGCCGAAGCATCGCGCCAGTCGTCATAGGTAGCGAGCACCGCGTCCGCGTCGAGCGCGGGCCCGCCTTGCACATAGACTGTCGCAACCGCGTCCTGTGGCACGGACGGCCAATACATCAGGCGCTCCGGCTCGTACGTCGTCGCGTCCATGTAGTCGATGCCGATGCGCTCGGCCATGCGCCGCGCCAAAGGCTCGTATTCTTCGCCCGTGACGTGTCGCGCGAACGGCGCGACGATGCGATAGCGCGGCTTTTCCGGTGTCGAGCTGTGCGTCGGATACGCCACAAGGGCGCAGCCGAGCGCCTTGAGCCTTGGCGTGAGCTCCGCGAGCGTAGGCGAGTAGTCGAGGTCGAGCGTCAGGAGCGAGCGGTATTTCACCGCGCCCTTCCTGCGCCGTCCTCCTTCGAGGAAGCCGCCGACGAAGCCGCCGACGTCCTTGCGCGCGTCTTTCGCAGCCTTCGGCATGGTCTTGTACTCGGCCATGCTCTCGCCCGTGCGCGTCACCTGCTGGAGGCGTTTCACGAAGTCGCTCCACGTCGTTTGCGTATTGCGCCATGTCTTCGACTGGCGGCTCGCGGCCGTCGCGAGATCGAGTGTGATATCTGGCATAGGTTCACCCCCTGTCAATCCTTCTTGTAATAATTCCCTTCGAAGCCGTCCGCGTTCATGATGAGTCCCTTGTTCCAATCCGTGCTCTTCGTCATGATGCGGATGGCCTCGTCAAGACTCCCCTTGCCCTCCGGCACGTCGAGCACGACCTCGTCGTGGATGTGCGCTACAATGGGATAGCCGAAATACTCGAGCTCCGTCATTGCGTGCGCGAGGCAGTCGCGGGCGATGGCCTGCACGAGATTCTCCGTCAGCTTGCCGCCGTACGTCTCCACGTCGTCCCAGTCGCGCGTGACCTGGTTCGCGCCGAGGTACATGATGGCGGGTTTGCCGAAACGGTTCTCGCCGATGTGCGCTTCGCGGTACGAGAGCGAGCGCCCGGACGGCAGATGCAGGAGCAGGTTGCCGTCGTTCGTCATTTCGAACGAGATCCCCGGCACGGCCGCAAGCGGGCGCGTCGTGCGGCAGCCGCGCCCCGTCGCCTGGTAGCGCTTGATGCAGGAGAGCGCCGCGCTTTCGAGCGTGCGCCATAGCGCGGGGATGGTAGGGCTCGCCTCGCGCCAGCGCGTGACGATATCGCTCATTTCGCTTTCGTCGATGCTGTGCGACGTGTCCATGCTTTGGAGCGCGCCGACGCCGCCGCCATAGCCGAGCGCCAATTCTGCAATCTTGCCCTTCTGCCGCAGGTGGCCGTTCTCGCCATGCTTCACGACGTTGCAGTGGAACATTTGCGAAGCCGACGCGCAATAAATATCCTTGCCCTGCGCGAATGCTTCCTGCCGCCATTTCTCGCCGGATACCCAGGCAATGACGCGCGCTTCGATGGCGCTGAAGTCAGCGACGATGAACTTGTTGCCTTTGGCGGGGATGAGCGCCGTGCGGATGAGCTGCGAAATGATGTCCATCGGGTTCTCATAGCACATTTCGAGGAGCTCGAGGTCGCCCGCTTCCACGAGCGAGCGCGCGCTATCGAGGTCGCCGATGTAATTGCGCGGTAGGTTCTGCAATTGGATGTTGCGACCCGCCCAGCGCCCCGTGTGGCTCGCGCCGTAGAACTGAAAGAGATTGTGCGCCCGCCCGTCGTGCGTCACAGTATCGAGCATAGCCTGATACTTCTTGACGGAGCTCTTGCCGAGCGCGAGGCGGAGCGTCAGCACTTCGCGCACGACGTCGTCGAGGCCGTTCTCCTGCAGCTTTTCGGCGACGACCGTCTTCGAGAGCGACGGCAGAGAGCAGCCGAGGTAGCGCAGGCGCTCGCGCAGCTTCGTCACGCTGTTCGGGTTTTCGAGCCCCGTGAGCTCTGTGAGCCGCGCCATGCCGCGC
>Ga0256404_1006639_pt1 | contig 18940 bp, 11 predicted proteins | sample RumenRJG_01DNA_FD_185990 | JGI IMG/M metagenome (GOLD analysis project Ga0256404, IMG submission 185990) | Bovine rumen microbial communities from Lethbridge, Alberta, Canada - RJG_01 | ecosystem: Host-associated > Mammals > Digestive system > Stomach > Rumen | place: Canada: Alberta | collected...
ACCCGATGCGGCCGCGCTTGCGACTAATACATGAGGTTTGTCTGTAGTGATAATTTTTTTCTGTATGTTGGTAAATTCCATTTAAACTCCTCGCGGTCAACTGTCGTTGCCGCCTTTCAATTTATTTATTCAGAGTATCATACTCTGTTTTGAACATCCATTTATACCCACCAGCAGTTTCATATTTAGGTTTATGATTACAGCAAGCATTTATAGCACTTGATTTAGCTACTCCAGATTGTATTTCTGCTTGTCTACCGCTTGGATAGGTTGCAACATATTTACCATCTAAAGTTAATTGAACTACCGGTTTCGCATTTCGATTTACATGTTTTTTGGTGCGATTTTTAATTTCTTCTTCATTAATACCTAATTCTATTAATTGTTTTTTAATTGTCGTTGTGTGTACTGAAATATGGTCTGGATATATTGTTCTATAAATATCAGAAAGACATAATCCTTGTTCCCATAATTTTAATACTTGTTGTGGATTTATTTTTCTATTATTATTATTTATTCGTATTTTCCATTCTTGTTCTGTAACACCATTTTCTACAAGAATCTTTTTAATCGTCTCTACTGTACTACCTAGTTTTTGATGTATTTGGTGAGGAGTTAATCCATTATTCCATTCTTCTAATACTTGTTCGTCGGTAACAGAATACATAGACCTATTTCCTCTTTTTTTAATTTCTTCGCTAGATACCCCAATCATATTTTTAAGGATATTGGAAATAGCATCCCTTTCATGTCCCATAGTACGAGCAATTTCTGCTATATGCATTCCGCTATCCCATAATTCTTTTACTTTATCATAATTAATTCTATACGGTTGGTCGCCACCGAGAGTTGAATTATATCCATTATAATAAGAATCGTAATATTTAATCCAATATCTTTCTCTATCATTTAGGCTTTCAATCTCTACTCTTTCAAGTAATTCAGGATAAAAATTTTCTTCTCCATATTTTCTCATGGCACGATAAAACTTAGTATCCTCTCCAGTTCTGCTGGCCATTTTATGATTGGTAAAACGAATATTTATTGTTTGTGTTGTTTGACCAATATAAACTTTATTATTTATCGTATTTCGAATTATATAAATTGAACCTTTCATCTAACCACCTGCTTTAATATTGTAACCATATTTATCACTTTCATAAAAGTTTATATAATATTTCTCCATTTCAGACAATTTATCTTTTTCAGTTTCAGCTAAAATATAAAAGATAAATTCGTCCCAATGATTATATAATGCTTTATGAATATTTGTTGTTTTTATCGTTCCAATATTAAGTGAAGTTTTAATATGTTCCGTCCATCTTTTTGAGACTTCTGCTGAAGTTTTGCCTATATATTTTTTACCAGTATTAATATTTTCAATACAATAAATTACATTCTTAGGGTCTCTACTACCAAGTATATTATGAAAAGTATTTTTATATGCTTGTTGTAAGTAAGTAGACCAGACCAATTTATATAACACTTGCTTATTATGCATTCTATCTTCTAATGACAATAAGAAATGTATATCTTCCTTTTCGTTATCTGTTAATTGAACAGAATGAATTTCATTATATTTTTCTTTTTCTTCAGATTTTCTAATTTCCTCATTAATGGCCGCGCGCTTACTACGTTCTACTTCTAATTCAGCCTTAATTTGGTCAATTTCTGTTTGCATTTGAGCCTTTTGAGCGATATAGCTATCAACTTGATTGTTAAAGTCGCTATTTGCTTGAAGTTCTCTTTGTTTAAGCGCTTGCTCAATCTCCGTACGTCTACGTTGTTCGTACTCTGCGGCCGTGCTATCAATTTCCTTCATCTTGCCTTCTCGATAAAGGTCTAAGTCTTGATTGACTTCTACATATCGCTTTTCTTTTTCTTTTAATTGTGCATTTAACTTATCTAATACACCGTTAATTTGCGCTTTACTAATTTCTAAATCTGAATTCAATTTTATAGACTCAGATTTTGCTTCTTCGCGCTTTAATCGTATACGATTATCTAATTCATTTGATTCTCTTTTCCACTCTTCTTCAAAGTAGTTTTTTAATTCTTCCTTTTTTAATACCTCTAAATCATGTTTTTCAAATATAGTTTTTTCTAATATTTTTTGTTTACTTTTAAGCCGTAAAATTAATATAATAATGATAATACTTAAAAGAAGAGGGATTAATAAATAATAATTCATATTAATTCCTCTATATAATATATATTTTTTTGTTTTTCTCTTTCTATTATATTATAGCAATTTTAGCGTCGGTGTGTCAAATTTTTGTATTGTTGCCAATCAAGGTCGTTTTTCCATTTTGATGTCGCACGAAAACGAGGGTTGAATAGGTCGGCCGCAGTGTGCAGATTGTCAAGCTCCCAATAGGGGATTATATAGAGCGGAATATTGTGTGCGAGGCAATAACTTATCTTTCGTCTATCTCGCTCTTGTGCTTGTACGAACTCTGCGCGCGTGCGATAAAATTTGCGAACAGGTTGATAGTGTTGTTCGCCCTGTACCTCTACGCAACATGGAATCGCTCGGCCGCCGTATATGTAAAAATCAAAACGATAATGACCTTTTTTCAAATCACTAAATCGTTTCTCTCTTTCAAATTTATATTTACCTTTCTGTAACAAGGCAATAACTTTTTCTTCATATCTACTCATATCCAATCCTCCACTGCTAAAAAGTAGAGTTTTCCCCAATCAACTCCACTTATAAAAAGAAGGATATGTCCTAGTAAGGATAATAAAACGGAGGTAGTAAATGGATTATATTAATACGATTGCTCAATATGGAGCGATTGGTATTCTAATTATCCTTGCTGGGATGATAAAAATACCAAAAATCGAACTCAATCTTTGGAATTGGATTGGGCGCACTGTAGGTCGTTCTATAAATAAGGAAATGATGGACCAGGTTAACGACTTACAGAGCGAAATCAAAGGAATGAAAACTGAAATTGATACGCTGAAAAAAGAAGAAGAATTAGAACGTGTGCGTCAAGCCCGTCAGTGTATTCTTCGCTTTAACGATGAAATTCTTTTTGAAAAGCGTCATTCGAAAGAACATTTCGATGAAATTTTAGATAATATAGATATTTATGAAGAGTACTGCCGTACTCACGAGGAATACGAGAATAATAAAGCTGTTTTAGCCATCGCAACAATTCGTGAAGTGTATAAGGATTGTTTAAAAACACACGATTTTTTAACCCACGCGAAGAAAGGCTAGTAAGTTAATTTAGGAGTAAAAGGAAATGGGAGACTTTTTAGGTTTTACCTTTGGCGGCGTCCATAGTTCTGACCTGGGAATCACCCGCGTCTCTGGGGGAGACAGATATGAAGAAGAGTTACATCCAGAGATAAAGGACAGAACGGCTGAGGTACCGGGATTAAACGGACAATATTATTTTGGTAGTGATTTTGGGTCAAAAACATTCGATTTAGAAATTGCTTTTGATTCACTTCGCGAAGACCAATTTAGAAAATTAAGACAAATCTTTGGGACAAAAGAAATTAAAGAATTAATTTTTGATGAACGTCCTTATAAGACATATATGGTAAAAATCGGAAGCCCAATGGAACTTTCTTACGTTTGTTTCGATGAACCTAAAAAGAGAGTAGGTGTGGCGCGCGACGGTATAAGACGAACCACAAGAATAGAAGAGGAACCAGTGATTGATGAAGAAACTGGGGAACCAGCAATAGATGAAGAAACTGGGGAAGAGGTTACTGAATTAGTTAGATACAGAGATTTAGAACAAGTAACCCCTTATGAAATTCTTGAAGGTACCGAGCGCATTTATAAAGGTGAAGGCAAAATTAGTTTTACTGCCTATTTTCCTTTTGCCAAATCTACTTTTGAGGTTTTACCAAAGCCAGGAAACAAATATTACGAAGGAAGCGAAGATTGGGCTGCTTTTAGTGGAATTTTATCGGAAGAAGCTTATCAAGAGATAAATAGATATGATAGCAAAACTAGTCAAATGACTATTTATAATGGTGGAGATTTGCCAGTAGGCTTTCGTTTATATATACCGGCCGCGCTTCTGAACAATAATATTAGTTTAAGTTATAAACCAAATACACTTGATACTACTGCTCAACTTAATTTGGAATCTTTTACTTTAGAAGATGGAGATGTAGGTGTTTTAATAGACACAACTAGTGAATTAGTGGTTGGTGTTTCAGAGTTTAATAATTCTGTTACAGGAGCAACTTATACAACATCTGGTAATTTATATAATGGTCATATAACTAGTGGTTATTTATTCCATTTAGAACCTAATAATGGAATTTATGATAGGTCAGTTTTACAAATTGATAATGGGTCAGAAGATATTAAAATATTCTATGATTACTTATATTTCTAGGAGGCACACATGGGTGGGAATCTAATTAAACCATATGAAATTTCCGTTTGGGAAGACAAACTCACCCAAGACGGTTTTACAGAAAAGAAAATAGCGGTCATCGGCTCAAATACAATGACAGGGTTTAACAAGGTTTATGACCCTGTTTTTAATAAGAAATCAAATGGAGAAAAGACTTTATCTTTTTCTTTAAAATATAGATACTTTGACCCTTATACTGGTAATGAAGGAGTGGTTAATCCATTCGCCGCGCTTCTAGTTAATGAGCGTAAAGTTAAATTACATTATGATAATAAGTGGTATGAATTTATTATTAAAGAACATTCCGAATCAAGCGATGGATTGGAATGGACTTACAACTGTACCGACGCATTTGTTTTAGAGTTATCAAAGAATGGATATAATATTACATTTGATTCTGAATTAAATAATAATCAAGGTACAGCGCGCGAGTTAACAAAAGAAACCTTAAAGAATACGGATTGGCAAGTTGGTACTACTAATGTCGGTAGGCAAATGGTGGCTGAGCCGATTTATAAAGGTACGATTGTTAATGCATTTGCTGCGTTAAATACAGATACAAATTCACTTGAGTCATGTAGTGGTGAGGTATATGTATTTTATAGCTATGTAAAAAATAAGAGTGGTAAATTTGTACAATTTATTAAGCAAGCTGATACATATACGATTGATGATAAGAATGTAATTACTGCTACAAATTATCGTATTATAAGAGATAATATTACAGTTACTAATACTGAAATCAAGTCTGGTGATATAACCCTTATTACTCTTAATGGTCTTGAAAATAAGTATCAGGCAAATAGATTAGTCTATGGACAGCGCACAACTTATGACCCAGTAATGCAGCGCACTGTAGATTTATTTAAAGCAGATGACAGAGAAATTTACAGATATACCGATTATACCTATACAACCTCAAATGTGGTAACCAATTTAATTACCAATGGAGATAATTTCAATATACTTGAAGATGGTACATTACAAGGTTGGAATCCATATGTAGATTTTACTCCATTAGATGAGAATGATAAAATTGATAAGTTAGAATTAGTTACTCGACCAGAGCTTGGCACAGGTAAAGAATTAGCGGATTTAGTTTTACTTTCTCAAATTGAAGGGTTTTTAAAGGCTTCTTTTAAAGGAGCTTTGACTTCTGATTATAAAAATGCTATTTTTAATAGCGGTATTGAAAATAATAGTTCAACAATAGAATCAATTTCTAAAGGTCAGAGGTTTGTATTTAGGTGGCGCGCGGGCCATGGAGAGCTGGATACGTTAGAGCCTGAACAAAATTTAGGCTTAATTGTTGCTAAATATACACAAGATGACCCAAATCCATATAGATATTATTATAAGTATATAGACCCTGATAATATCATAATGAGGTTTGAGGGTACTCCAATAGAATTAAATAACTATATACGCAACGGCGCGCTAATAATAGGTGAAGACGGTAAGCAAACTTATGTAATTGATAGGGTTGCACAAACTCCGTCAACAAAATATATATATGTAAATAACAATGATAATCAAGAATATGTATGGAATGGACAAAATGGTGAATTTGAGTTAAAAACAAATACTAATTATCTTCCATATTATTATTTAACTGCTACCGCAGAAAAAGCAATTAAAAATAGCGATTTAACAGACCCAACTCAAAAATTTGGTATATTTATATATACTAATAGTGGCACTTCACCTGTATATATACAAGATATTCAATTAACTCGCCTAATTGAAGATGCAGAAGGCAAACCAATTTTAATTGGTAATGTACCTACTGCCACTTCAAATTCAACAGAGTACTATTATGTTAAGCCTTCGGATGGCACGGCCGCAGAAGACGTAGAAACATATACGTCAATTGATGAGTTAGCAGATGAGCTAGAAATAGATGTTCAAACAATTCAGCCAGTTTATAATGAAAATTCAGAAAAGATATTATCAATTAGTGCTTCTCAATCGAATTGTTTCAATATACTTCAAACAATAGCTGAAACATTTGAATGTTGGGTTGATTTGGTTGTTGGTCATGATAACCGTGGTTATATTACATATACTGATGGTAAGCCTAATAAGTATGTATATTTAAGAGAATATGCTGGTAAAGATAATTGGGCTGGCTTTAAATATGGAATTAATTTAGATACTATTGAAAGAACGATTAATTCTGATGAAATTGTAACTAAATTAATTGTAGATTCTTCACAATCTGAATATGTAGATGAGGGTTATGTATCTATTACAAGCGCGCCTTCTAACCAGAGTGGAGAATCTTATATAGTTAACTTTGACTATTATTATAATCAAGGTTTACTTGATAGGGAAACAGTTGAAGCTGATAGATTAGAATTTATTGAAAAAGTTGCAGAAAAGAATCTTCAAATTCAAGAAAAAGAAAAACAGCGCAGAGATTTAGAGGCTGCGATTACTAGTTTAGGTAGTAATCGAAACGTATTTACTGAACTAATTGAAACTGCGCGCGATACTCAAACAAGAGCGTTAGCGGAATTTGAAGCCTTAACCGGTCAGTCTTATGAAGAATATAGAGAAGAACACACAACTCTTGAAGAAGACGATCAATTAACCGAAGAAGAAACAGTTTATGATTTACTTGGTGAATTATACACAAGTTCTGCGACGATTAATAATTATTCCGGTATTTTAACTAACGTAGACCAAGAATATTGGGAAAAGAGAAAACAATTACGTGGTAGTGAAAACTATAATATTAAAATTTGGGTTGACAAAGATGAAAATTTAGTTCGTCATATATTTGTTGAACTTAATGATTATTTACCAGATTTTAGTTTTGAAATTGGTGGCTCTACTTATACTTCTACAGTTAGTAAAAAATATTGGGATTTAGAGAAAGACGATACTGAAATTACATTTACTGCGCCAGAGGGTTATACAATCGAAACGGCGCAATATACGATTAATGATAATAAAGTTGCAAAATTTAAAATCACTTCTAATGTTACGGTTGAAGGTGTTGAAGATGAAATTGAAGACCTTCAAGAGCAAAAAGAAGAAATAGTAAAAGAGTTTAATAATAAATATAGTCGTTATATTCAAGAAGGTACTTGGAATTCAACAGATTATATAGATTCTGAACTTTATTATCTTGATGCTTTACAAGTTTCTAATACTTCAGCACAACCTGCAGTTTCGTATACGATTAACGTAGTTGAAGTTAGTGAACTTGAGGGATTAGAATGGTATACGTTTGATGCTGGAGATAAGACTTATGTAGAAGATACAGAGTTCTTTGGTTGGGCGAACATTGATGGTGTACTTACACCCGCGCGCGAAGAAGTAATTGTATCTGAAGTTGAATGGCATTTAGATGAGCCAGACCAAAATGTAATTACTGTCCAAAATTATAAAACACGATTTGAAGATTTGTTCCAACGTATTAGCGCGGCGGTTCAAACGGTTCAATATAATGAAGCCACCTATGCTAAAATTAGCAGCCTACTTGATGCTAATGGAACAATTAATCAAGATGTACTTCTTGAGTCATTAAATCGAATAAGTGGTCAAAACTATAATCTTACAAGTGATGGTTCTGTTATGATTGACGGAGACAACATACTTGTGCAAAATTTGACCAATCCTGCTAATCGTGTTATAATAAATAGTGAAGGAATTAGAATTTCTTCAGATGGCGGTCAAACATGGAGAACCGCAATTGATGGTCAAGGAATTAATATTGGTACGGTTTATACTGGTACTTTAAATACCAATAATGTAATTATTGGTAGTGAAGATAACCCAAGTTTTCGTTGGGACAAATCTGGTATTAGCGCATATAAATCAAATAGTAATACAGGAATTTATGATTTACAAACTTATGTACGCTATGATGAATATGGTTTATATGGTATCAAAGAAGGGGGCTCTTTTAAAGCTCAGAACTTAGAAGATGTATTAAATAAAGCGCATTTTGCGGTCACTTGGGACGGATTTTTTATTAAAAATTCATATGAAGGTGGCGGTCGAGTCGAAATTACATCGGATAATGATTTTAGAGTTTTAAAAGCAGGTGGTATAGAAAAAGTTAAGATTGGCGCACTTGAATGGGGCAAAAATGGAGATATTCCAATTACAAGCCCTGATGCAGAGGGTGCGACTGCGGCTCCAACATTGTATGGTATTCGAATAAAGAATGATGCTGGCACGGAAGTAATGAAAACTGGTGATGATGGAAACTTAACAATTACTGGTACAATTAATGCAAATGCTGGCGTATTTGATGGTAATGTACAGGTTGGTACCAATACTTCCCATATTGATATTGATGGTGTTAATGCAGTTATTAAGTCTTCGAATTATAACGGAGGCCCAAGCACAAGTGCGACTTATGGTTGGATGATTAATGCTGATGGCGATGCAGTTTTCAATAATATAACCGCGCGCGGTGCGATTAAAACGGCTGTATTTGAATATGCAGAAATTCAAGCGGTTGGTGGTATATTTATTTTTAGACCATCGAGTACAATACGTGACGCCATACGAGTTGGTAATACTGATGATATTCAGGTTACTTTAGAAAAACCTTATTTATTTAAGGTTGGAGACTGGTGTAAAGTTAGTAATTATACAAATAGTCAAAACGAGCCAATTGCTACATCTGTACTTTCTGGAAATGGATTAATTCATGTTTATAAAATTAAATCCATTGATTCAAATAATTCTAGAATATTAGTTTTAGAAAATGCTTATGATGCATTAATAAATGGACAACATAAGGTTGTTAATTCAATTACTGATTTAATTGGTGGTGCACTCATTGATATGGGTGACAAAGCTAATGGAGACGGCACGGTTGGAAATAACAATTATGGAATCGGAATTAATAGTTCTGATAATGTAGTTAATTTACCAGCTCGTGCGATAAGTTTATTTGAAACTATAATTGATGAAACTAAAGAGCCAAAAGTATCGTATAATTATCGTGGTATTTTAGGTACCTTACCTTTTATGGATGAAAATAGCATTAGTCCTATTTATCCTGCTTATATGGAAGGAAAACAAGGTATCTATACTGATAATATGTATATTGGTGATAAAAATCAATATATTGCTTTTTATAAAGATGGTAATGGTAATTCTCAATTACGTTTAGTCGCTAAAAGTTTTGAAGTGTTACCAGATGATAGCGATTTACCTATTGATTTGGGAGATTCTGTTATTGAACAAAAAACACAATATACATTATCTATAAGTACTACAGAAAATACTATAGAAGAAGAATGGAGTGATACTCCATACGAAGAATCTTCTGGTTATTATTTGTGGCAAAGAACTTATGTAAAATATGCAAAGGGACGTATTCAATATTTACCTACTGAAGATGGATATTATATGAATGCAGGACAACCTGGTCCACAAGGCCCAGAAGGACCGCCAGGTGAAGATGCTGTTTTATTATTTATAGATAGTTCAAATGGTAATACCTTTAAAAATAATTCTGTTTCTACTACTTTGACAGTTTCAATATTTAAAGGTACAACAATTATTACAAATATACAACAATTAAGAGACGTTTTTGGAAATACTGCTTATATACAATGGTATTGGAAACGAATGAGTGATAATACATTCCATGAAATATCAGTAGATGATCCGATGTTATCTAACGCTGGATTTACTTTGACATTAACTCCAGATAAAGTAGATATTAAGGTAGTATTTCAATGTGAAATAAAAACAGTAGATAATTAAGGAGGATTAACATGCCAACAGTAACAAAAGCATTAGGTCAAATTTCAATTATTGACCTTACTGATGGTTATACAGTTTCATTAGATAGGGATGCAGGAAGTTTTCCTACTGATTCTAATTATACAGCTACTAGTAATAGTACTCAATTTTCAGCTAATATCTCTGCTTTACAGGGAGGAGATACAATAACAGTAAAAATTGGTACTTGTGTAATTAAAGATGCTAGTGGTAATACTATAAGTAATGGAAGTATTACTGCAGCAGCCGCTGCGGGCGGAGTATCACCGGTTACTATTACAGTTTATGGAGGCACTAATGCTCATCCGTTTACTGGTACAATGGCAACTGTTACTATACCAGTATATGTAGAAGGAGATCCAAGTAGTCCAAGTCCATCCACAGATATAGTTATTAATAAGGTTTTCACTTTAAGTGCAGCACCAAAAGGTACTCCAGGTACTAATGGTACTTCTTCTTATACTCATATTAGATATGCAGAAGATGCACAGGGTACCAATATGAATGCTGATCCAGCTGATACTCGTCCATATATAGGTATGGCAGTAACTAGTTCATCTACTGCTCCATCTAATCCAACTGCTTATGCTCCTTGGACTAAATATTTAGGTGAAGATGGAACCGATGGAAATGATGGCGTTACTTTTTATATACATTCTTCTAATGGAACTTATTTTAAAAACACCGGTGTTAATACTAGATTAACAGTACATATATATAATGCCGATGGTGAAGATCAAGCTATCCCTGATAATTTAGAATGGTATAAAGGTGATCCAAATAGTGGGGGAACAAAAGTAACAGTTACAGCGCATCGTTCTTATATTGATATAGGTACTAGTGATGTTACTAATACTGAAACTTATTTTGTAGTATTGGAAGAAACCACATAGGAGAAAACAAATGGCAATTATTAAAAGAGCTGTAGGACACATAACATTAAGTAGAATAGTAGATGTGGTTTCAACTACCTACTTCTATCTTTTAATGCCTAGCGCGGCGGCGCGACCTAGTAAACCAACAGTAAGTCCTCCTCCAGTTTATGAAACAGAAGGATATAGTGGTTGGAGCGAAACTGAGCCAAGTTATACTAGTGGAGATACAAGAAGTTTATATATAACAATTAGAACTATTTATGGCGATGGGTCGTTTGAATATACGACCCCATCGCTTTCTTCGTCATATGAAGCAGCAAAGACCGCATATAATCGTGCACAAAGTGCAATGAGTCTAGCTGGAGATATAAATCAATATTTTTGGAATTTAACTTCGGCTTATAGCACAAATGTACCAGCGGGCACATATATTACGGAAGTTGCACAATCACTATTTAAACCAAATCCTTCTGGTGGAAATGTAGTTATTCAATCTACTGGTATTACAATTCGTAATGGTATTACTCAATTAAGTTCATTAACTGGTCAAGGATTAAATTTCTATGACCCAAACGCTTCACAAGGTAATAATAACTTAATACTATCAATTAATAATGGTGGTATTTTACAAAGTGGAAATTTTGTATATACTTCTGGCACTTATGCTGATTCTGGCACTAAAATAGATTTAACTAATGGTAGCATTTATACTCCAGGTTTTCGTACTGATGGTTCAAATACTTATATTCGTGGTGAAATTAATGCCTTAAGTGGAAAAATTGGTAATAACAGTACCAATTATTGGACCATCGGTAACAACTATAATTATGACCAAACTGCTTCGGCCGCATTAATAAGTCATGGTACTGCTTTTATTCAATTAGATGAAAGTAATACATGGAGATTATCTACAGATCGAATTCATACGGCTTGGAATGGCACGGATGGTTCTGCCGCTTTAGCATTTCCAAAGGATGGAAACACTTATTGGGATTGGGGAATGCATTCTCCTCATAAAACCAATAATGTTTGGAAAGATAAGTTTATATATGCTAGAAAATATATAAATACAACTGATGATGATTTCACAAATAGAGACAATTTATCTAATGATATAGATGATGATTTAGGGTTTTGGACTTATCAATTTTATATTGATAAAAATGGTTCTGTTTATGCTCGCAATTTTTATTTATTAAACGAAGATGGTACTCCTGGAAGTAATATAGGCGGCCAGGATGCGGTTTATCTTCTAAAATCTGGTGGTACTATAAGTGGAAACCTTGAAGTTAATGGAACACTTACAAAAGGTAGTAAAAATGTTGCTTATCTATCTACGGCGCTAACATCAGGCCAAGTCTTAGTTGCAGATGGAACAGCAGGTGGAATTAAAACAAGTGGATATACAATTGCTAAATCAGTTCCATCCAATGCAGTTTTTACTGATGAGAATGTAAATACTTCACAAGCAAATACGACACAAATTTATCTTACTGGTACCTCTACTGCGGGCAGTTCAACTGGTAAATTAAAATTCGATTCTAATGTCTATCTCACAACAAATGCTGGCACCCTCCATGCAACAACGTTTGAAGGAAACCTTTCTGGTATGGCTTCGCGCGCGACTGCGGATGGAGATGGAAATAAGATTAGTACAACTTATTTGAAGTTAAGTGGTGGAAATGTAACCGGCGCGGTAACGTTTGGTTCATCGGTTTCGGCGGATGAATTGACGGTTGGAGATTTAGTTGTTAATGGTGCAGCTTCGTTTACGAATAACCTTCAGGCTAATACGATTAATGGGGTTGAAGTTGGCTCGAATCCGAAGTTTACTGATACTGTTACAACTGTTACTGTAACAGGTAGTGGAAATGCAGTTACGAGCGCGAGTGCATCGAATGGGGCAGTAACGCTTACGAAGGGTGCAACTTTCTTAACTTCATATACAGAAACTGACCCGATATTTGTTGCAAGCGCGGCACATAGTATTACTAGTAACGATATTAGCAATTGGAATTCGAAAACGAGTAATACTGGTACTGTAACTAGTGTTAGAGTTCAAGCGAGTAGTCCTTTAACTTCCACAACTAGTACGGCTTCAAACACAACATTAGATACTACAATTAAATTTTCTAATCAGAATAAGAATTTAGTATTAGCGGGGCCTTCAAGTGGAGATGCGGCCGCGCCTACTTTCAGAAGCTTAGTAGCAGCGGATATTCCAGGACTAGCTTGGAGTAAAATTACTAGTGGTAAGCCAACTACTTTATCTGGTTATGGGATTACTGATGCCGTGCCGAGCAGTAGAAAAGTGGCTGGACATGCATTGACTTCTGATGTAACTATAAGTAATAGTGATGTGGGGCTTGGTAATGTTATAAATGCAAAACAAATTACTAATATTACTAATGAGTTTAAAGATGGTCAGAATACTGGTAAATTAGTAATTTGGAGAGGAGAATCTGATTCTGAAGTTTTAGAGGTTCAAATTACAGCTAGAGAAGCTACTTCCGCAACCAATGCAACTAATGCACAATATGCAACTTATGATGCAAGTGAAGCAAGTAAAACAACTAAGACAACAATTGCTGATAAATATATTGCTAAATCAGTTGGCACAAAAAAGGGTGATATAATTTATTGGTCTGGAAGTGGAACACCGGTGCGTTTAGAAGCGGGAACTAATGGACAAGTTTTAAAACTTGCTAATGGGGTGCCGACCTGGGGAACTGATAATAATGATAACACATGGCGTGCGATACAAGTAAATGGAACAGATATATTAGGTACAGGTACAAGTACTGGAAAATTGAACTTAAAAGCAGGTTCTAATGTTACTATTACAAATGATAGTGGTACCGTTACAATTGCTTCTTCATATACCAATACCGATACAAAAGTTAATATGAAGGCGCGCGGTACAACTAAGGCATATTTATTAGGCACTACAACTGCGCCAACGTCTAGCAATCAGGCGGTTGAATCTGTAGCTGAAACTGGTGTATATTTTGACACTACTGCAGCAAAATTAGTGGCGACTACATTTAGTGGTGCTTTAACTGGTAACGCATCTAGTGCAACTGAATTTAGTTCGAATGCAACAGTAACACTTACTGGAGATACTACAGGTATTAGTGCAGGTAGCAAAAAATCTTGGAGCATAGCTACAACTAATAGTTATATAACTTCCTTGGGTCGTGCTGCTAGTGCTGATTATTTAACACCAAGTTATTTATCTAAAGTACATTTCTGTTTAGCTAGTAGTTCTATGACCACACATAAACCACCAGCTGGTGATGGATATATTACAACTTATCATTGGGATAATAGTGGCTGGGCAGCGCAATTTTATTTAAGACATAATAAAGATAATCCTGCACCAATGGTTAGAGGAGCGACCTCAACAGATAATACATCTGATTGGGGTGAGTGGAAATATATTTTAACTGAAGTTAATTATACAGATTATACAGTTAAAAAAGATGGGACTGGTGCTTCTGGTAATTGGGGTATTTCTATTAGTGGCAATGCAACAACAGCTACCTCAGCAACTACAGCAACTACAGCAACTTATAGTTATTATCCAAAAATTGTAGCAAGTAATGAAATTAGATTTGATGTTGCAACCAAACCTTCTTCTGCAACTGATTTATATTTTGGATATGCTTGGTCAGATGGATCAAAAGATGCAAAGATAAATAATTATGTTTTTGATAATGGCAATTCTGCATTAGCAGGTATTAAGGCTGCAAATTTTAATGGATATACAATTGCTTCTAGTATTCCTAGTGGGGCTGTATTTACAGATACTAAAAATACTGCGGGGTCAACCAATACAGACAGCGCATTATTCTTAATAGGGGCAACTTCTCAAGCAGCAAATCCTCAAACATATTCACACGATACAGTTAAAATTAATACTACTGGTCAAATTATTTCTACTGGTTATGAAATGACTACTAGTAGTAGTATGAGCAATGCTAAATGTCAAATGAGATATGAAGATTCATTACAAGCTATTGTATTTAGTTTTGCATAAATATATAAATAAAGAGTCGATTTATCGGCTCTTTTTATTTAGTAAAGACCTATATATGAAATTTGACTTATATATAGGTTTATGATATAATTAAATTAAGTGAAATATGTACACTGCGCGGGCCCGCATACGTCGAAACACATGAGGTATGCGGTCGCCGCAAGTATACGGATTGAAATATAGGAGGGATTGTACGATGAGCCTTAGAGTTTGGCTTCCCTTAACAAAAGACTTGAGACAACAAGGACTGGATAATGTAACAGTTACAAATAATGGAGCAACGTTTAATTCAGCAGGGAAGTTAGGTGGATGCTATGAATTTGCTTCTGGTAAAAGAATTCAAACTACTCTGCCTTCAACTAGTAATTTAAATTCAAAAGCTATTTCTTTTGCTTGTTGGGTTAATATATCCTCTTGGAACTCTTCTTATGATTGTTTAATGAGTATAGCAGATGGAACCGGTTGGAATCAATCTCGTGCAACTTTATGTCGTAATAATACAGCTTCAACATTGTGTTGGAATATTGCTGATGGCAGTACTTCAACTAGAGTTTATACAACCACAAGTTTATCAACTAATACTTGGTATCATATTGCTTGTACTTATGATGGTGCAAGTTTAAAAATATATGTAAATGGAACACTGAATAATTCTGCGGCCGCCACATTGAATATTGGATATGCTGGTACTTTTAATATTGGCGGTTGGTCTGGTAATAATTATCCAATCAATTGTAAAATGAATGATGTGCGAGTTTACTCTCATTGTCTTTCTCCAATGGAAGTTAAAGAACTCGCAAAAGGACTTGTATTACATTATCCTTTAAATAGACAAGGCTGGGGTCAAAACAATCTTATTGTAACTAATTCAATGGCACCGACTTCTGGAACTAGTGGTTGGAGTTCTGCGGGCACTGGATGGGCAAACTCTAATGTAGCAAGTTCTGGAGCATCAAATGGGCATGCTATTCGTTGTACTTATTCTGGAACCACACAAGTATCAGGTGGTATTCATCATCCAACAGGGGTTGATAAGACCACTTTAACTACCGGAGCAATTTATACTTTAACTGCAAGAATTAGGGCAAGTAAAGCATGTATTGCTACTTTTCACAATGAGCTAATGACTACGAGTAATACCATTAATTTAACAACTGATTGGAAAATATATAGTTATAGTTGTAAAATTGATAATACTCGTTCTTATCATTCAAATGTAATATATGTACGTGCTGCAGATGCAACACAAAATATGTGGATTGAGTGTGATTGGATTAAACTAGAAGAAGGGGCAAAAAGCACACCATGGGTACCAAATTCTGCGGAAACTTTATATACAACAATGGGACTTAATTCTACAACCGAATATGATTGTTCGGGTTTTGGAAATAATGGAACACGAACAGGTACTTTTACTTGGACAAGTGATACTCCAAAATATACAGCTTCTACCTATTTTGAAGATGGTTCAACTAGTTATATTACTTCATCAGTATTTATGCCAACAGACAAAATTACAACAAGTGTTTGGTTTAAAGGAGATGGTTCTACTTCTGGAGCTAATTCTTATCATATACCATTCTGTATAGGATCTGGAACTGCAGAGTTTTCTGTTGATGGTGCTAAATTGTATCGACAAGGATATTATATCAATGGGACTAGATATTGTGATACTATAAGTGGCGCGATTGTTAATGATGGTCAGTGGCATATGATGACTGCTACTTATGATGGTATCACTTTATGTAGATATTTAGATGGGCAACTAATTAATAGCAAAGCTATTTCTGGTACATTAAATGGTGGTATGCTTACTTTATTAATTGGTAAATATTATTCTGGTGGTTATAATAATAAAAAAGTAAAACAAAGCGATGTCCGCATCTATGCAACCGCCCTTTCCGCTGATGACGTCAAATCCCTCTATCAAAACTCCGCCTATATTGATTCATCCGGTAATGTCTACGGCGCAGTCCATAGCGAAGTATAATATATATGTTAAACGTACACGGTCTCTCGTGGTTACTCCTGTGGATGGGGCTTCGCCCATCCCACAGTCATAAACCACAAGAGACAAATACGTATACGATGGGCGGCTCCGCCTTCAGCTTCGCCGTTGAGCTTCGCTCAATGCGGCCGCGCGGATAGTGTACGTTCAACATCTGCGGCTAGTGTACGGATTTAGCGGACCGGCGCGCCGAATACATACAACCTATAAGGAGAAGAAATGAGTGAGAATTTAGCCTATGAAGTAAATATGAATATAATAAATAAGAAGATGGCTAATCCGCTTTCTTCTTATACACAATCAAATTGTCAAGTTAGTTTAACCGACGATGGTTATCGAATTTATCGACCGCCAAATAAAAACCCAACCAATGATGGCAATACAATGTGGGGTGGATTTGTTATGAGGTTCTATGAGCCGCCATTTATAAAAGGCCATAGATACGTTGTTCAATTTGAAACTAAAGGTCAGACATCAAATAAACCAAGCGACATATACTGGACGAATCTCGCTGGTTGGGGAGGCGGTGGTTTACAGCCAACCCCAACTGATGTAGTAATTAAAAATATAGATGCAAATTTCAATTCACAAGAATGGACAATAATATCTTATACTTGGACAATAAATGATGACGTATATAAGACTTGTACCTCATCATATTCAAGCTTTGTACAAGGTACAGTTTATCCATCCTATCGAGACTTCAAGTGGGGGTTCGGCTATACTGATACGGGCACCCTCGGTACAGACCTTTACATAAAAAACGTCCGTATGTACGACCTTACAACCGCTTCACAAATAGATATAAAGAAAACCGGCGTAATAGAGGCCGGAAGTTTTTGGGAGACATTATCGAAGCAGGATGCGGCATTTCATCACGATGGGGAGATAACATCTAATTGCTTCTATGAAATCTAAAGGAGAAATCAAATGGCACAATATTTTGCAATAATCAATCAAACCGAACGCATTCAACTTTTCTCTTGGGATGCAAACTCTTTCCGCGGCAATCCGCAACTTCATTTCGCAACTGACGACCTCGCCTATGTTCGTGGCGCTCTTGAATCAATTCAATCTATTGCAATAGTAGATGAACAAGATAATGAAGTCGCGCATTTTACCGAGTACGATGGATATAGCTCCATTTCCTATCTCGGCCGCAACTATTCAACTCAACTTAATGGATTCGCAAATGAACTTGTAGTCACTCTCACAAAGGTCGACCTCGTAACTCAAGTTCAGCGCCTAGACGAACAAGTAAACCAAATTGTCGATGTTGAATCTATGAGCCTCGAAGACTATAAAGAATGGAAAATTACCGAGTTCTCAAAGAGAGGACAAGCACTTATCTTCGCAGGTACCGAAGTAACTCTTCTCAATGGAGTTAAAAAGAACTTCACTTACAATCTCGAAGACCAGTCCAATCTACTCAACGCAATCTTCATAATCCAAACCCTTGGCGACCTTACAGTTTCTCTACCTTACCACGGTCATGCAGAGCCTTGTGAACTCTACAACGCCAAAGACATTCTCGCAGTCTACTTCACACTCCAGTTCTTCTCAACCAACATGCAGACAATGATTAACATGAAGAATAACTGGGTACGTAGTTGTGAAACAAAAGAAGAAGCAATGGCAATTAACTTTGAGGACGAACTGCCAGCTGAATGGGCAGAACGTGCAAACGCTATAATGGGACCGACTTTCGAATTAGCAAGACAGGTTCAAGCAAAATATTTTGGAGAAGATGTAGACCCAATTATTGAGCCTACAGAGACAGAGACAGAATCTACTGAATAAGGTAGGTCGTATGTATTCGGCGCGCGGGTGGTCCATGGATGTGCAGGGGTGTAACCTTTGTATGGACAAGACA
>Ga0256404_1006640_pt1 | contig 18939 bp, 17 predicted proteins | sample RumenRJG_01DNA_FD_185990 | JGI IMG/M metagenome (GOLD analysis project Ga0256404, IMG submission 185990) | Bovine rumen microbial communities from Lethbridge, Alberta, Canada - RJG_01 | ecosystem: Host-associated > Mammals > Digestive system > Stomach > Rumen | place: Canada: Alberta | collected...
CCAGCCCGGCCTTGGGAAAACCGGCTTTAAGGACTTCCGGCCCTAAGGCAGAAGAAACATTGAATTTACCGTTTTATTGGGTCACTTTTAACCGGCCAAATGGGTCAAATTGAACCCGGCCTTGACAGTGGACAAGAGCTTGGATTCTCGATATAATAAAATCACGCAATCTGAGTGTCTTGAGAAGATACATGGGGATCCTATAAGGAACATAACAAGATTTATCAACCTATACCGATAACCAGGTGAATATTAAGCCCTTAGATGCCTTGGAATCCTCTGTAATGACCGCGGAACTTGTGGATGAGGTCTTTAATCTGAAAAACACCGGCATGCGAGTCGTAAAGGCAGATTATCAAATGAAAGCCTTGCAGAAGGAAATGAACATCTTTTTCAATGAGCTTGCAAGATATGAGCAGCACAAATCCAGCATGAATAAGCGCCGTGTAGCAGTACGCTTGAGTAGAAGTTCTGCATTTGCAGCGTTTAAGAGGTCGTATATTCGTGATAGAGTAGAGTATGAGGAGCTGCAGGAGTATGCAAGGGAGTAAGCTTGCTTATATCAGAGTCATTTGACACGATGATTGCTTAATAGCTTGTATAGAGCACTTTGAACCGAGAAACTTTGGCCCAAGACACATTGGCACAGGGATAGTCGGACTCGGGAATACGTGGCTTCAGAAACAATTAATGAGGTTAAAATCTATGATATCCATTGCAATGTGCACTTATAACGGTGCCAAGTATATAGAAGAACAATTACAAAGCATTCTGCAGCAGACGCTGCCTCCGGATGAAATGATTATCTGTGATGACTGTTCAAAAGATGATACGGTTGAAGTGGTCAATACAGTGTTAGCTTCCTGGAATGGAAAATGGAAGCTAATCCGCAATGAACATAATCTGGGGTTTAAGAAAAATTTCCAAAAAGCCATTGAAAATTGCACGGGAGACATTATATTTCTCAGTGATCAGGATGACGTATGGCATAAGGATAAAATCCAGAAAGTCATGAAAGTTTTTTCTGATAATCCAGATTGTATTCTCGCTTTTCATGATGCAGTACTTGTGGATGGAAACTTAAAACAGATAGCACCGTCCTTCTGGCAGACTTTGAAATTTCAACCTGAGGATTTCTTAAAAAGGAATTATAAAAGACTGATGGAGTCAAATGTGGTGCAAGGCGCTGCTTGTGCTTTTAAGAAAGAGTTGTTTTATGAGTCACTTCCATTTCCATCAGAAGCAATTCATGATGAATGGCTGGCTCTTAATGCAATCACAGTTGGAACAGTAGTGCCTATCTCTGAAAAACTTTTAGATTATAGACAAAGCGGTTCTAATGCTATAGGTGCTGTAGAAAAAGAAACCCTGAATGTGAAAGTGAAAAATTGGTTGTTTTCTTTTTCCAAAGCTGCAGAAAAACATGTTGATACAATCAGGCGAAGGAAAAACCTCTTGGTGAATCTTTTAGAACATACTGACGGAATGAATGTTATTGGAGATAATGCTACTCTACAGGATTTCTGTTCATTCTACGTTAATAGATTAGATTATGTTAATGGAAAAACGAATTCTATTGCTTTTGGAGTTTCTGACTATAACAAGTTTTATTTAGAAAAGAATTTTGCCATTAAACAATATTTAAAAGATCGATTAGCTAAAATTTGCCATCATAAATAGGTTTTACAATCTGATATTATTGGTATAGCTGTGCAAAAAGTTCTTTATATATAGAAAGGGCGGAGAATAAATGTGAATAACCTTTCTAAAAATAGTTTGTTCTTAGAAATACTAAATAAAGCTCAACGCTTAATGTTGTTTTGCTCGATAGTTACATTACCTTTCCTGCATTTGCCTTTTAATATACCTTTAGTTGGTGGAAATCTTCCATATTTCTTTATTTATGCTGGATTTTTATTTTTCGTAATAAAACAATATTTATATCCACAAATTTATACTGAGTTTGAAAAAAAAGTATTTTTATTTTTAATAGGGATTTTTTTATGGAATTTAATTAGTACTGTTGTAGGTGTATGGAACTATCAATATTATAATATTGTGGATCTTCTTCAAATGGATAAGTTTAAAAATGCCTATGAAGTGCTTTCACTCAGTCAATATAATATTAGTGAATTAACTGCGATTAAGTTCTGGTTGTCTATAAGGGCGGTTAGAACATCTTTTTTTGATATTCTTAACACCTATGGAATAACAGCTTGGATTTGTGTCCTATATTTTGGACATGAGAAAGAACTGTTAAGTGATATCAGAAACGGAGTTATTGTATTAGTAATCTGCATGTCACTTTACTCTTTATTTGAGATTGGCTATTTACTAGGAAATCGGTCATGTGAAAAATTATTGAGCACGATTAATTCAATTTATATTAAAACGGCTGATACTCATGGATGGTGGCCACCTTTGCTTTGGAAAGGGCAGCTTAGAAGTCTTTTCTTGGAACCCAGCTTTTTAGGGATTCATGCAGCTTTTTTCTTTCCTATCTTAATTGATAAAATACTTCATAAAGTATCTTGTAAAAATTTTATCTTATTAAATGCTCTTATTCTTTTGATATTATTAACTAAGGCAAGAACAGCAACTCTTTTATTTATAGGTGAAATTGGACTATCATGTTTAGTAATTCCTTTTGTATTAGGACGTGAGGGTGTAAGAAAATTATTCTTGATTATTCTAAGTACAATAACTATGTTTTGTATTTCTTTGGCTCTAATATCGAACTTTACATCTAAGACATTTTCAAATAATGAAGTTATGGAAGTTAGTGATTACATAGAAGAAAATGTAATGTCTATTTCAGGCAATAAACGAAGTAATAGTGCCAGGTATGGAAATGTTCGTGCGACTTTTCGTACAGGAATACAACATCCTCTTTTTGGAGTTGGTAAAGGTATGCAGGCTGCATATATAAGAAATAATTTTACCAAAGATGAGCAAACAGTAGGAGAAATACGTTTATGGATCAAGACCATGGAGAAAAAAGGTCCTTTTAAGGCTGGTTTTCCAATGTTAAATGGATTTGCTGATCAAATAGCTCAGACTGGCCTCATTGGGTTAGCTTTATTTCTAACACCAATAATATGGATTTTGGTGAAAATAATTAAAAATCCTTTTTTATTGTTCAATAGTGATTTTGTATGTCTTTTTATAGCTTATATAGGAATAATTATGGCTATGTTTAGTAATGTTGCGTTTATACCATATTATTTATTAACGTCAATTTTGTTGAATCTATTACATGTAAAGAAAGGAGATAAATGCAATGCAATTAATTAAAAAAACCTTAAATATGCATAGAATTTTTATTTTAGCTTTCTCATTGATTATCGGCGTTTTATGTGGAGGCGTAAAATACATATTTACTCCTATCATTACTACTTCAGATGATTACATGTTTACAAGAGTTTTTACAATAAAGGACAATAGTACATCTCAGTCAAGTGGATTACAACCTTTGAATTATGTGGCTATATTAAATACAAATTATAATTATGAACAGTATATTAAAGTTATTGATTTGCAAAAAATAAACATGTTAGTCTTAAATAGTGCTTGGAATAGAATTGAGACCATAGATAAAATGAATTGGCTTAGAAAGAGAATTGATATAGGGGATTTTAAACAAAATACATATGAATTACGTTTTACTTTACCCGGAAATACCAGCCAAGATATAGCTTTAGTACAAAAATTAGGTAATGAATTAAGTGACTTATATTTAAAAGAAGGTCTTATGACTATTAAAAGGCTGAAACCCCAGAGTACTATTGAAGTAAATATGAAACATACATGTATACCTAATTTTCAATCAATTAATCGGAAGAAAGTAGCGGTGAAATATGGAATTGCCGGTACTATTGCTGGTTCTTTTATAGTCATCATACTGCTTATCGGTCATAATATTCGCAAGGAAAATCAGTAAAATATAAGCAAAGGTGTTTGACCAAAAGTGAAAGCGTAAAGCTTTTTATTTTCGTTATATTAATGAACTCAATTATATATAAGGGCAAATGGGAGACCGGATTAATGGAAATTTATTATATCGGGGAACATTTAAAAAAAGAGAATATTGGTGGCGTAAAAGCTCGAACAGATGTTGAAACCATAATGAATAAAAGGTATCAATTATATCAATCTATTGATATGTATCGTCCACATACATTTTTAGGTAAGGTTGCATTTATACTACAACCACACTCCATTGAGACTTTAATTAAATTAAGCGAAGGAGAAAGGGGCGTCGTTATTACTCAGTATCCATTTCCATATAATAAGTTATTTAATCGATTACTATATAAATTTTTAGATAAAAATGATAAAGTTTTATTCATTCATGATATACCGTCAATTCAATTCGGCAAACCAAGTGAAATAAAAAAAGAAATGGATTTTATAAATAGTTCTAAGCTTTTAATAGTACACAATCAAAAGATGGAGGATTTGTTGTGCTCTTATGGTATAAATGTTAAATGCTTAAAATTAGGGCTATTTGATTACTTGCTAGAAAAAACACCCAACCAAAAAGAATACTATTTTGGTAATGACATTGTATTTGCGGGCAATTTGGCAAAAAGCAAATTTTTAGAAAAACTGCCTGATTCTGGACTTCAATTAAATTTTAATTTATATGGAATCGGCTTAGCTGAAACTTTGAAACAAGAAGAATGTATCCATTGGAAAGGAAGCTACGATGTGAATGAAATTCCATATAAATTAGCAGGATCTTTTGGGCTAATTTGGGATGGGGACTCTTTAGAAACATGTACTGGGCATTTTGGCGAATATCAAAAGTATAATAATCCTCATAAATTGTCTTTGTATATTGTAGCTGGATTGCCTGTAATTGTATGGTCTAAGGCTGCTGTTGCTGAATTAGTGAAAAAATATCAAATTGGTTTTACAGTTGACTCGTTATTTGATTGTAAAAGGATTATAGATAATTTGACAGATAAAGATTACAACCGATACAAGAGTAATATAAAGGAATTACAGGAAAAAGTTATAAACGGCTATTTTACAAATCAAGTGTTTGATAATCTCGAAAAAGAACTAATATGAAAAAATCTGCAAATTAATTTGGAGTTGATTCAGTGAAAGCGTTACTGAAGAAATACAGAGTGTTGATAGAGAATATCTTTTCTCTGTTTACCATCCGTGGAATTGAATATGTGCTGTCCTTCCTGACTTTTCCCTATCTGGTCCAGACGGTGGGGGTGTCCTATTTTGGCAGCCTGGCCTTTGCCCAGAGCATCATTACATATTTTTCCCTGTTTACGGATTACGGCTTCAATATGACTGCGCCAAGAGATATTGCCCGGCATGATCAGAAAGAAGAGAGAGGCAAGGTCTTTGCAGCTGTCTTCGGGGCCAAGCTGTTTTTGCTGGCTCTGACCGTGCTGCCTTTGTTTGCCTTGCTGGTTTTTCTGGGGGCCAGGACGTCCTATAGCCCGATGCTCTTTGCCATTACGTATCTGTCCGTGGTGGGAAATGTGATTTCTCCCGTATGGTTCTTCCAGGGCATCCAGCAGATGCGGTATATTACCCTGGTGAATACCGTGGCACGGATTACCACTGCCTTGGGCATCTTTTCCCTGGTCCGCAGTCCGGAAGATTATCTGTGGGCGGCGTTTCTCCAGTCCGTACCGGCTTTCATAGCCGGAGGGGTATCCTGGTGGATCTTGGTGCGCAAGTATCCGGAAGTTTGCCAGATGCCTGCCTGGATAGATATCAAGCAGGCCCTGAAAGACGGCTGGGATATCTTCGTGTCCACTATTGCCATCAATATCTACACCGTCAGCAATACTGTTATCCTGGGTATGATGACCAATAATACGGTAGTCGGCTATTTCAGCAGTGCCCAGAAGATCGTGAATGCTGTACAGCAGGGGTTGGCACCTATTACCCAGGCCATCTATCCCCACATCAGCAAACTGTTTGAAGAAAGCCAGGACAGTGCCTTGCGCTTTATCCGGAAGATTATGAAATTGTACTGCGGTGGCAATCTGGGGATTTCCCTGGTGCTGCTTTTAGGGGCGGACCCCATCATGCACCTGCTCATGGGCAAGGTGTACGGCCAGTCCGTCCAGATGCTGCGGGTGCTGGCTCTGCTGCCCTTCATCATTTCTCTCAGCCAGATCTTCGGCATCCAGACTATGCTGCCCTGTGGCATGAACAAGGAGTTCAGCCGGATCATCATCAGTTCGGCTATCCTGAATACCCTCATGGTGTTCCCGTTGATCTATCTGCTGGGCGGTACCGGTGTCTGCTGGTCCATGCTGGTGACGGAGACATTTGTGACTACGACCATGGGATGGACATTGCATAAGAAAAATATACTTATTTAAAAACTTCGCTTGAGGAGAGGAATTGTTGTTAATGCAGGATATAGAAATTATTGAAGAAAATAAGAAGCCTTTTGAAATGGGTAATCAAAAAGTTGATTATATTACTACTTTAAGTGTCATTTCTTCTCTTGCTGTTGTGATTTTACATACAAATGGCGCTTTTTGGCAGTTCAATTCTACTGCCAGATATTGGTTTACGGCTAATATTATAGAGTCAGTATTTTATTTTGCAGTTCCTATATTCTATATGATTTCGGGAATAACGTTGATAGATTATAATAAAAGATATTCTCTGCGAGAATATTTTAAAAAACGTGTAACTAAGACTGTTATTCCTTTTCTATTTTGGTCATTGGTATATTTGCTGCTTCAGATTTGTTTGCATCATATCTCTGTAGATAAGTTATCATTAGCATCTATCATTAATGGCATCTTAACAACTCAATATGTTGGTATATTTTGGTTTTTTATTCCACTATTCAGCTGTTATATGATCATTCCAGTGCTTAGCAACATTGCAGATAAAAAGAAAACATTCCGCTATATTCTTCTGGTATCCATTTTCTGCAATAGCTTCATTCCTTTTGTTATTAATGTGTTTCGTTTACCAATAAGTTGGAATTTGACTTTTCCTATTGTTGGATACAGTATTTATATACTTTTAGGTTATTATCTGGACAAAATACATTTTACTAAGAACATACGGGTTTTAATTTATTTCTTTGCTATTGTTGGGCTACTGATGCATATAGCAGGAACATATTACCTATCTATAGCTGCAAAAAAAATCATTCAAACTTATAAAGGTTATCTCAACATTCCGTGTGTACTTTATAGTATTGGAATATATGTTTGCATTAAAGAAAATTACAAATTATTAATTCCAATATTTTCCAAACCCATTACTTATTTAAAACATTATTCTTTTGCTCTTTATCTGTTGCAATTTTTCTTTCTTATAGCGATCCCAAAACTTCTCCATTTAAATATTTTCTCTATTGGTTGGCGATTAGGTGGGGTATTTCTAATTCTGCCGCTAGTAATTTTAGCAACGAAAATCATCAGATTACTTCCACTAGGAAAATATATCTTACCATAAATACTTGAAGGGACATTGAAATGCATATGGAAGAAATTGTATGTAAAACAAAAAATAGGTTGATCTGGGTGGATATAGCTAAGGGGGTTGCTATACTCTTGGTTATCATCGGCCATACTGCACCTTTTGGTTCTATTACCCGAAATACCATATTTTCTTTCCACATGCCTCTATTTTTCCTGCTGTCCGGCTATTGCACGAAACAAACGCTGGAACGAGAGAAGATTTGGCCTCATATTGGCAAACGCTGCTGGAAACTTTTTCTGCCCTTGCTTTTTATTACAATTACAACTGTTGCCTATAATGTAACTGGGGGGGGCGCATTTTGTAAATTTGATTAAGTCTACCGGGGATACATTATATTGGGCATCAGGAGTCAAAGTAAAAACACACCCCGCTTTGGGTATGTCTTGGTTTCTAGTATCTTTGATGACAGCCGGCGGTATTGTGGATTTTGTAAATGGAAAGCTGCAGGATTCATTTGCCAGGCTGCTTGTTTTTACGGGGCTGCCATTCCTGGGCTTTATTCTGGGTGCAGATAAACGCTGGCTGCCGTTGAATTTGGATGTAACATTCATTTGTGCCGGATTTATCTATATGGGAATGCTGCTGCGGCAATATAGTGAGTATTTGCAGAAGTACAAAGTTCCGGTGTTCTTAGAATCTTGTGCGCTGTGGGTCTACTGGCTAAGTCAAGGCATTTATATAGAACTTGCCAGCCGTCATTATCCTGGCTGGTCCTTGTCCTATATAGAAGCAGTACTCTCTACAATCGTCATATGCTTTGTAGCTCAGGCTTTGGAAGCCAATGAAAGCTGCTGTAAGATCTTCAGCGGTCTGGGTAAGCATACCATGATGATTTTTACTGTCCATGCTCTGGACTTTATGTGGGTTCCCATGATTGCTTCTAAATCATGGATGTTATTTAGTGCAAAGAGGCTGATTGTAGATTTAGTGATTGCAGGATTTACTGGGCTTTTCTTACAGATGTTTAAAAAATTGCATACAGGAGTGAGAAAGTAAGAGAATGGGCAGGAAGTACTCCTTAGATTTAATACGCATACTGGCAACCTGTATGGTAATCATTGTCCATACTAAAGACATCTTTTTTAATAGGAATCTTGTTTTAAGAACTTGGAGTGTATTTCGGGTCCTAGGGACTTATGGTGTCCCTTTATTTGTCCTTCTGACAGGCTATTTAATGCTTCATAAGGATTTTGAAGAAAAAGAATATCTTAATAAATTTGTTAAACATAATATCTTGCCACTATTGATATCCTTTGAATTTTGGAATATTGCCTGGTTTGTCCTGAACCATATCCCGGTCTTGTCAACTTATCAAAAAGATATTCCTACCCAAATTGATCAGGTGATAAAATCATGCCTATTTATTGGCAATACTAACGATGCCATGTGGTACTTGCATATGATTTTAGGTCTCTATTTAGGTATGCCAATTGTTTCTTTAGCTATAAAAAGGCTAAAAGGAACAAGTTATGCCCAAATACTATTTGTTTTATTGGTCCTTTGTGGCACGATTGTACCATCTTTAGGTATGTTGATTAAAACATATAAAATCGTTTTTCCTATTTTTCCTGTTTTGAATTTAAACATATTTGCTGTAACAGTATGGGGCAATAGCGTCTGGATGCTATATTTATTAGCAGGTTATTTAGTCAGACAAGGATCTTTTAGACGAATTTCCTCAGCAAAGCTTTTCATGATGGGTGTCTTAGTACCCGCTATATTATCTTACCGTTTTGAACTATACTGCATTCGTCATCATCTACCTAGTTTAGTGAGCTATGATTTCATTCTTATAGTACTAACTTCTATTAGCACTTTTGAATTGTTCACTCGACTGGATGGACGTTATGTTGTGAGCTCTTTTCTACAAAGTATTATTGGATTTGTGAGCAAATATTCTTTTTCCGTTTACATGCTTCATTTGTTTGTATGTGCAGTTTTATATAAGGCAATATTAAAAATAGGTGGCTGGAGCCTTCCTATAGGATATGGATTGCCCAAAGTAGTTCATATTTTTACGTATGGAGCATTTGTAATTTCTGTATTTCTGCTGAGTGAAGTTATAGCATATATATTCGGGAAAATTCCTTGTGTAAAAAAATGGCTGTTTATGGTCAAAGACTGAGTATATTGATATATAACATCCTACATAAGGTTGTGTAATCCTATGCAAAATAAAAAAAGATATTATCTTGAATATGCTGCTGCATTTACGATAGCCTTCGTTGTGCTGTTTTATTTTTGCTATGCGTATTGGTTCTACAAGGCCAATAAGACATTTATGCGGTCTTTTGATGGACTGGACCAGCATTACATCATGTTTGTCTATATCGGTAATCTCTTACGGGAGTTCTTCAATCGGCTTTTGATCCATCAAGAGCTGAGCTTTCCCATGTGGAATATGGGGATAGGCTACGGCAGCGATGTGCTTACTTCCCTGGCGGCTTATCTGCCGGATCCCTTTAATTGGATTTCAGTTTTCTTCCCGGGAGTCCGTTCTCAATTTGGTTATTGTGTCATGATTGTGCTGAAAGTGTACGCGGCAGGCGTGGCTTTCAGCTATTTCTGCTTCTACCATAAACAAGGCCGGCTGGCCACGCTGCTCGGGGCTCTGACGTATATGTTTTCCGGTACCATGTACCTGGTGTTCGTGGAATCCTTCGTCATCAATCCCATGTATATCTTTCCCATTGTGTTGGTGGGCGTGGATCAGGTGTGGCGACACAACAGGTCTCGGGTTTATGTCCTTTCTTTAGCTTTTGCCTTTATCAACTACTGCTATTTTGCCTACATGATCGGCATTTTCGTCTTCTTCTATGTGCTCTTGCTGTTTGCTTTTGAGGGCAGGGAGCACAGAAATCTTTCTTTCCTGCTTTGCCGGGTGTGGCGATTCTTCCTGTATTCTCTGGTGGCAGCGGGACTGTCCATGGTGGTAGTCCTGCCCAATGTGCTGGTCCTCATGAAAGAAAGCCGATTGGGGGTGCAGTATTATCTTCCGCTGCTCTTTGACAAAGCTTATTATGCAGGAGTGCTGGCCGGTTTTACGGATTTCTACAGTCTTCTGGAACGGGATTGCCTTATTGGCTATGGAAGTCTGTCTTTACTGTCAGCCATCCTTCTTTTTACGGAAGGAAAGCCCTATCGTAAACAAAAAATCATATTCCTTGTTCTGACTCTGATGCTTTGTGTGCCTGCGGCCGGGTCCTTTATGAATGGTTTCAGTTACACGGCCAGCCGGTGGGTCTTTGCCTATGCCCTCTGCGTGGCCTATATCGTAACGCTGATGGTGCCGAAATGGATGGCTGTGACCGGTAAGCAGAAAAAGATACTGCTGGCAACAGTGTTGGTATATATGGCTTTGGTGTGGCTGACCAGCCCACATACGAAGAGCATTCGACATACCCTTGTGGTTATTCCTGTTGTGACGACTGTTATATTTGCCCTGGCAAAGCTTCCCGTGAAGTATCAGAAAGGTGTTCTTTTGGGAGCCTGCTGCGTGTCTCTCTATGTACCGGCTATGAATCATTTCTATTTCCGGTCAGGGCGGGATAATCTCTTTGGCATGGCTTACGAAGTACCCCGTGGCTATGCCTACAGGGCTGTGCATGGCATGGAACTGGGTCCCGTACTGAAGAACCTGGCAGGAGCAGGTACGGAAAACCGTTATGATTCCTGGGGCCTTGGCTTTGTGAAAAACATGAGCTGGCTCTACGGCATCAGCGGCATGGATTTTTATATCAGTATGTATACCAATGCCATCAATACCTTCCACCATGACCTGGCCCTTTCCACAGCTCCCGTGCCTTTCGATTATCATGGGCTGGACCGGCGCAGTGAACTGGCCTATCTCATGAACGTACAGCATTTCCTGATCAATAAAAAGATCAGGGAAAGTGCTCCTTTTGGCTTTGCAAAACTTGCAGGGGAATATCCGTATAAGAAAGAGAGGGTACAACTCTATAAGGCTTCTTATGCAAATTCCTTGGTTCATGGGTTTCAACATGTGCTGCCTATGGAAGCGTTTAAAGCCCTGCATCCCTATGAGCGGCAGGAAGCACTGCTAAAAGCTGTCTTTGTAGAAGGGGAAACCGGGAACTTTGATTTGGCACAGCTGCAGCTTTCCCAGGACCGGATCAGGTATGAAATCTCTGCTGAAAAGGGACTATCCTATCAGCATGGCTTTGTAACAACTACACAGAAAGATGGCAGGATGCACCTGAAATTCCCAACCGTCCAGGACTGTGAACTCTATCTGTATGTAGATGGCGTTGCCCAAAATGATATTAATAATGGATTGTACTTTTATGTACAAGGCTCTCACAAGGGCAAATTCATTCCGTCTACCTGGCATTCCCGCTATACGCCTACGAATCGAACCCATATGTATGGAGGGAAACATACCTGGCTGTTGAATCTGGGCATCGTGAATCAGGCGGATGAAGTGGTCCTGACGGTCCCCAATGCAGGGAAATCCTCTTTGAAACATATTTCCCTCTATGCCAAGCCTGTTGGGAATATTAAAAAGAACATGGAAAATCTGCCGAGTATCAGCAATGATGTAAGAGTCGGGAGAAACGAGATCACGTTTACCATCCGGGATGACTCCTATCCTTACCTGTTGCTTTCGGTTCCCTATTCTACAGGCTGGAAGGCCTATGTGGATGGGAAAGAACGGACGATACGCCTTGCTGACGATGCCTTTATGGCTCTCCCCATTAATAAAGGGGATAAGCAGGTAAGGCTGACCTATCGGACACCAGGGCTGTGGGAAGGTCTGGGAATTACGGTGGGATCAATCATTTGCTATGTACTCATTGGACTGAAAAGGAAACGGAGCTCCTTAGGAAAGGAGGATGTCTGTAGAAGTGGCCAATAAGGTTTATGGGGAAGGGGCAGGTCTTCTTCCCAGACTCGTCATGATCATTCCCTGTTATAATGAAGAACAGGTTTTGCCCATTACCAGCAGGATGTTTCTGCAGGAGCTGCAGCTGCTCATAGCTAAGAGAAAGATCCGCCAAGACAGCAGGATCCTGTTTGTAAATGATGGAAGCAAGGATAAAACCTGGGATCTTATCTCCGGGTTAGCCAGGGAAGATGAACATTTCTGCGGCATCAGCCAAAGCCGGAACCGGGGACACCAGAATGCGGTGCTGGCCGGGCTGATGGAAGTGAAAGATTCCTGCGACATCACGATTTCTATAGACTGTGATGGACAGGATGATATTGCTGCTATGGAGGCCATGGTGGACGAATATCAAAAAGGTGCAGAAATCGTCTATGGCGTGCGATCCAGCCGGAAGACAGATACCTGGTTCAAGCGGAATTCTGCCCAGGGGTTTTATAAATTCCTAAATCTCATGGGAGCGGAAGTGGTCTACAACCATTCGGATTATCGGCTGGTTAGTGCCCGGGTCCTGCAGCACTTTGCAGATTTTCAAGAAGTCAATATTTTCTTGCGGGGCATGTTCCCTCTGGTAGGGTTCAAAAGTACTTCTGTTGCCTATGAGCGCCATGAACGGCTGGCCGGTCAGAGCCATTATCCCCTTCGGAAAATGGTGGGGCTTGCCATTGACGGCATTACCAGCTTATCCATAAAACCTATCGTACTCATCTCAGAAATAGGGGCAGTTGTTGGACTTTTGGGTTTTATCGGCATCATCTGGGCTATGATGCGATCCTTTAGCGGCCACACAGTAACCGGCTGGGCCTCTGCTGTCTGCATTATCTGCTTTTTAGGCGGAATCCAGCTCCTAAGCCTCGGCATTATTGGTGAATATGTAGGAAAAACCTATATGGAAACAAAGCATCGGCCAAGATATATTATCAGCGAACGAACAGGTAAGCAGTTTCAGCCCGATGATCCGGTTCATGTTAAGCCGCCGGACCGATAGGGGTGAGCCGCAGTACTGATAGAGAAATTCAAAGATACCTTTCTGCTTACCAAGAAATCTTTAACTGAACAGCTTTAGTGGGCTTATCTTGCGATAAGCCCCTACAGAGTTGTATCGGTCTTTATGTATGTACGTATGCACGAAAAACACGTATAATGCTAATAAAAGGAGAAAAATCATGTCCTATCCTAAAATCCGTAAAGCCGTCATCCCGGCAGCCGGGTTCGGCACCCGGTTCCTGCCGGAAACAAAGGCTATGCCGAAAGAAATGCTGCCCATTGTGGATAAACCGGTCATGCAGTATATCGTGGAAGAAATCCTGGACAGCGGCATCGAACAGATCCTGGTGATTTCCGGCCATGCCAAGCGGTCTATTGAGAACCATTTTGACTCATCTTCCCAATTGGAACGCCATCTGCTGGAATCCGGCAAGGAAGACTTATTAAAAGAAATCCATAAGATTTCCGATATCAAGATCCATTATGCCCGCCAAAAGCATATGAGGGGTACGGGTGATGCGGTACTCTGCGCCAGGGATTTCATTGACGATGAACCTTTTGCGGTCATCCTGGGGGATGCCATGGTGTATACGGGGGATGAGAAACCGGCACTGCGGCAATTACTGGATCAGTATGAAAAGAACGGCAGGCCCATTATCGGCTGCCATAAGGTAAATCCGGAACATGTGGCTTCTTATAAAGTCATTGAAGGGGAAGTCGCAGAAAATCCGGGCCTGTTTAGAATTCACTCCATTGAGAAGAAAGCTGCTGACGGAGTAGTTCCCGGCAGCTATGCCACGATTGGCCGTTATATCCTGACTCCGGATATTTTTGATATTCTGGAAATGACCCGTCCCGGCGAGGGAGGAGAAATCCACCTGACCGACGCCTTGCAGGTCATGGTCCGCAACAGCCCGGTATACGCGTATAATTTTAAAGGCATCCGGTATAATACGGGGGACAAATTGGGCTACCTTAAGGCAACAGTGGAATTTGCGTTGCGGCGGGACGATCTGGGACCGCAGTTTAAGGAGTATTTGAGAGGAGTTATTGAAGGGCTGAGATAAGAGTGAAGAGGACGCGCTGCGCGGGACATCAGACGTCTGATGTCTAATTCGAGTATCCTACAACAGGTCCGCACATCTGACATCTGACTTCTAATCCAAGCCGCTAAACAAGAGTGACAAAAAATGAAAGAAGGCGACATAAATAATGAAAGGTATCATTCTCGCCGGGGGATCCGGCACAAGGTTATATCCGCTGACCATGGTGACGTCCAAGCAGCTGCTGCCGGTGTATGACAAGCCCATGATCTTTTATCCGCTGTCCACGCTGATGCTGGCGGGGATCAAGGATATCCTCATCATCTCCACGCCGAAGGACCTGCCGAACTTTGAACGGCTGCTGGGGGATGGGTCCCGCTATGGCATCCATCTGTCCTACAAGGTGCAGCCTTCTCCCGATGGTTTGGCCCAGGCGTTTATTTTGGGCGAAGAATTTATTGCCGGAGACCGCTGTGCCATGATTCTGGGGGACAATATCTTTTACGGCGCCGGCCTTACAAAGCATCTGCGGCAGGCCGTTGCCAATGAATCCGGGGCTACGGTATTCGGCTATTACGTAGATGATCCGGAGCGTTTCGGCGTCATTGAATTTGATGAAAATGGCAAAGCCATCTCCATTGAAGAAAAACCGGCCCAGCCGAAAACGAACTATGCCGTCACCGGTCTGTATTTCTATGATGAGCACGTATGCGAATACGCTAAGCAGGTGAAGCCCTCCGCCAGAGGGGAACTGGAAATCACAGACCTGAACAAGATCTACCTGGAAAAAGGCAAGCTGAATGTGGTGACCCTGGGCCGTGGCTATGCCTGGCTGGATACGGGGACCATCAACAGCCTGACGGAAGCTTCCGAATTCGTAAAGGCGGTCGAAACCCGCGCCAGCATCCAGATCAGCGCCCTGGAAGAAATCGCCTACACCCACGGCTGGATCAATAAGGAAACCCTGGAAGAAAGTGCGAAAACCTACGGCAAGAGCCCGTACGGACAGTATCTGAAGAAAGTGGCGGAAGGGAAGATTTTGAGGGAATACTAGAAGATAGGGATTAGGGACTTGGGGTTAGGGATTAGTAGCCTTCCAGGCGAGAGAAATTATATAGGGGCTAAGGATTTGGGATTAGGGATTAGTAGCCCGCAGGGCGAAGGCGCAGAACGCCAATTCCTAACCCCTAGCCCAAGCAATCCCAGTAATCCAAAATCCCTAACTCAAGCATTCCAAGTACCCCCTAACCCCTAACAAAAGTAATCCAGGTAATCCCTAACCCCTAACACAAGTAGTCCAAGTAATCCCTAACTCTAACACAAGTAATCCAGGTAATCCCTAACCCCTAATATAAGTAATCCAAGAATCCCTAATTAAGTTTGTCCCGGGGACACTAATCCCTAAATCCCTAACCCCGGCATTACAAGTAACCCTTAATCCCTAGTACAAAAGGAGTACAGAAAAGCTATGACAACAACAATAATTACCGGCGGAGCCGGCTTCATCGGCTCCAACTTCATCTTCCACATGCTGAAGGCCCATCCGGAGGATCGGATCATCTGTCTGGATAAGCTGACGTATGCGGGAAATTTGTCCACGTTGGCGTCCGTCATGGACAATCCGCATTTCCGCTTTGTGAAGCTGGATATCTGCGACAGAGCAGGGGTGTACAAGCTGTTTGAAGAAGAACATCCGGATGTGGTGGTGAACTTTGCGGCAGAAAGCCATGTGGACCGGTCTATCGAGAATCCGGAAATCTTTTTACAGACGAATATCATCGGCACGGCCACCCTCATGGATGCCTGCCGGAAATACGGCATTAAGCGGTATCATCAGGTGTCCACGGATGAAGTGTACGGGGACCTGCCCCTGGACCGGCCGGACCTGTTTTTTACAGAGACTACGCCTATCCATACCTCCAGCCCGTACAGCAGCTCCAAGGCCGGTGCCGACCTGCTGGTGCTGGCCTACCACCGGACCTACGGCCTGCCCGTGACCATATCCCGCTGCAGCAACAACTACGGACCTTACCATTTCCCAGAAAAGCTCATTCCACTGATGATTATCAATGCCCTGCACGACAAACCGCTGCCGGTCTACGGAGACGGTCTGAACGTCCGTGACTGGCTGTATGTGGAAGACCATTGCCGGGCTATTGACCTGATCTTGCAAAAAGGCAGAGTGGGGGAAGTCTACAATGTGGGCGGCCATAATGAAATGGCCAACATCGACATCGTGAAACTCATCTGCAAAGAACTGGGCAAGCCAGAAAGCCTCATTACCCATGTGACGGACCGCAAAGGCCACGACAGACGCTATGCCATCGATCCCACGAAGATCCACAACGAACTGGGCTGGCTGCCGGAAACGAAATTTGCCGATGGCATCAAAAAGACCATCCAGTGGTATCTGGAACACAAAGATTGGTGGGAAAACATCGTGAATGGGGAGTATCAGAAGTACTACGAGAAGATGTATGGGGGAAGGTAATCGTTCATCGTGGATCGTGAGTCGTTTATCGTTATGAACGAAACCCCAAGGAGGCTAAACCACATGAAAATCCTGGTAACGGGTGTCAATGGCCAGCTGGGCCATGATGTGATGCTGGAATTACAGAAACGGGGATATGAGGCCGTGGGGTGCGGGTCCTCGCCAGAGTATCGGGGCATGGCTGACGCTGTGGCAAAGCTGCCCTATGTGTCGCTGGATATTACTGATGATGCTGCAGTGGATAGGGTGCTGCAGGAGATCAAGCCGGACTGTGTGTGCCACTGTGCGGCCTGGACGGCCGTGGATGCTGCCGAGGAACCGGAGAACAAGGATAAGGTCTTTGCCGTGAATATGGACGGGACACGGAATCTGGCCCGGGCTTGCCAGGCTTTGGATGCCAAGTTCATGTATATCTCTACGGACTATGTGTTCAACGGCCAGGGAACCGAGCCCTGGAAGGCAGACAGCCAGGAGTTCGCACCGCTGAACGTATACGGCAAGAGCAAGCTGTACGGGGAACTGGCGGTGAAGGAGCTGCTGACGAAGTATTTCATCATCCGCATTGCGTGGGTGTTCGGGCTGAACGGCAACAACTTTGTGAAGACCATGCTGAAAGTGGGGAAGGACCACGATACCCTGCGGGTGGTCAATGACCAGATCGGTACGCCCACCTACACGGCGGATCTGGCCCGGCTGCTGGTGGATATGCTGGAGACGGAAAAATACGGAACGTACCATGCTACCAACGAGGGCGGGTACATTTCCTGGTATGATTTTGCCAGGGAGATTTTCCGCCAGGCCGGGTATTCTACGAAAGTGATCCCAGTGACTACGGAAGAGTATGGCCTGAGTAAAGCCAGGCGGCCCTTCAACTCCCGGCTGGATAAGAGCAAGCTGGGGGAGAAGGGGTTTGCTGCGTTGCCCGATTGGAAAGATGCTCTGAAGAGATATTTGGCGGCGGTGCTGTAAGGGATGGTGTAGGAGGTACTATCATCATGCAAATCAAAGTGACGAAAAACGTGGGAGGCATTGACGGCCTCTGTATCATTGAACCGGCTGTGCATGGGGATGCACGGGGATATTTTATGGAAACGTATAACAGAAAGGACATGGAGGAAGCCGGGTTCCACATTGATTTTGTCCAGGACAACCAGAGCATGTCCACCAAAGGGGTGCTGCGGGGGCTGCACTTCCAGAAGCATTTCCCCCAGTGCAAGCTGGTGCGGGCTGTACGGGGATCCGTGTTCGACGTGGCCGTGGACCTGCGGGCCGATTCCAAGACCTACGGCAAATGGTACGGCGTGGAACTGACGGCGGAAAACAAGAAGCAGTTCCTGATCCCGGAAGGGTTCGCCCATGGGTTCCTGGTGCTCAGCGATGAGGCGGAATTCTGCTATAAGGTGAATGATTACTGGCATCCCAATGACGAAGGCGGTATGGCCTGGAATGATCCGGAAATCGGGATTGAATGGCCGCAATTGGTCGGGGAATACAAAGGCAGCGCCAGCGGCGAAGGGTACCACCTGGAAGATGGTACGCCGCTGAACCTGAGCGACAAGGACCAGAAGTGGCTGGGGATCAAGGATACGTTTAAGTTTTGAGAAGCTGGGGAGGCCCCCTGGGCGACCTGGGTTCGGATGTCCCTGACGGGCCATCCCTACGCAGGGAACGGATTGTACGGCTAGGTACCGACCAATCTGATCACTAGCCACTAATCACTAACTATGTTATAATAAGTAAAACGGTGCTGTCTGGTGACGGTCAGCCCCGAAGAGTTATCTTAAAAGATTAACCGCACGTTGGCTGAGGGGCGGTTAATCTTTTTTTATGAGGATTACAAGGATGATCAACAACAAAAGTGTTACGTTGAATTCGTCCATGGGCCTCACCCCATTCCTGGGGTGTTAAGGCCGGACTATAATTGACCCAAAGGGCCGGAAAAAAATGACCCACCTCATACCAAAATGGATTACCATAATAAGTGAGCAAACTTGTTAGGGGGTAGTCCAAAATGATAGGAAGTGGGC
>Ga0256404_1006641_pt1 | contig 18939 bp, 25 predicted proteins | sample RumenRJG_01DNA_FD_185990 | JGI IMG/M metagenome (GOLD analysis project Ga0256404, IMG submission 185990) | Bovine rumen microbial communities from Lethbridge, Alberta, Canada - RJG_01 | ecosystem: Host-associated > Mammals > Digestive system > Stomach > Rumen | place: Canada: Alberta | collected...
AGTGGAGATTGGAATAGCGGAGACTGTAACAGCGGAAACAGGAACAGCGGAGACTATAACAGCGGAAACAGGAACAGCGGAAACTTTAACAGTGGAGATTGGAATAGCGGAGACTGTAACAGCGGAGACTGTAACAGCGGAAACAGGAACAGCGGAGACTGGAACAGCGGAAACTTTAACAGTGGAGATTGGAATAGCGGAGACTGTAACAGCGGAAACAGGAACAGCGGAAACAGGAACAGCGGAGACTGGAACAGCGGAGACTGGAACAGCGGAAACTGGAACAGCGGAAACTTTAACAGCGGATTTTTCAATACAGATTCTCCGCTTGTCCGCATTTTTAACAAGGAAACAAATGTTCCACGCAACGATATTGATTTTCCAAGTTTCTTGTATTTTAACCTTACTGCTTGGGTTTCACACAACACAGCAACAGAGGAGGAGAAGGAAGCTCACAAGACGGAAATAGAAACCTGTGGCGGGTTCTTGAAAACTCTTTCTTACAAAGAGGCTTTCCGTATTGCCTGGGATAAGGCAGACAAGGAAGAGCATAAGAAACTGTTAAATCTTCCTAACTGGGATAATGCGATATTCAAGGATATAAGTGGTATTGATGCTGAATTTGAAATTGCAAAGGAGGATTAGAAAAATGGAATTTGATAAATCAAGAGTATATACAATGTTGAACGCTGATGAGGTCAAGATTGGAAGCGAGGGATATTTCGCTGATAATCTTGAGGACTTAAAAGATATAGTAGAGCACGAACGTAATGATTATTACGGTAAAATAGGTAGTATAGAATTCGAGGGCTATCCTTGTAGATTCCATAAAAAAGATAAGTATTGCTATGGTCTTTTCTACCTGACCAAAGAACCACAAGAAAAGAAGTTTCGTCCTTACAGTAATCCAGAGGAGATGATAGAAGATTTCAAGAAACGGTACAATGCTTATAGTGGCTGGGGTGGAAAAGACAATCCTATGTACAATCCGATGATTTGGATAAAATCCAAGAATACAAGATTTCGTCATTTGGTAACAGATTATGGCTGTGGTGATGGCGGTCCTTGTAATAAGAGCTGTATTTGGATTGGTTCGTTTTCCCTTGTGTTTAAGGAACTGTTTGATAAGTACACTTACCTTGACGGTACGCCTTGTGGAATTGAGGATGAAAATGAAAAATCTAAGAGGTAATACTAATAGAGTTTATCAATATTTGAAAACTCACAAAGGAATCACAAGTATGCAAGCGTTTGAATTATTTGGAGCAACTAGACTATCTGCAATAATTTATAATCTTAGGAAATATGGTTGTATTATCAATTCTGAAAGTAAAGAAGGAAAAAACAGATATGATGAAACTGTTAGATTTGTAGAATATCAGTTAAAAAGCGAATAAAATAAACATTCTGATTTAGTGTAAGGGTAGCACAATTGCTTTTGATGCAATCGGTAAGGGTTCGAGTCCTTTAATCAGAAATAGCATTGTATAGTGTGAATATTAAGCGGTTCACCTACTATAATGGTGAAAATGGCTGGAATCTTGGCTGACTTGTTGTGATTAGCATAAATTGCAAGTCAGCCATTTTTATTAAAAACCCTTAAATTTTCTATAAAAACCCTTAAATCCCTTATAAAAATCCTATTTTTTCATTAAAAAACTTTAAAAAAATTGAAAAATAATTATAATAAAAAATATGAAAACAAAAGAAAAATATAACCTGACACGCTCTCAAGAAATGTATGCTGAATATTTAATGCAGGGATATTCTCAGAGAAAAGCATATATATTAGCATATCCTGAAGCAAAAGATATGAAACCTAGTACCGTAGACTTATTAGCATATAAACTGTTCCATAATTCTAACTTGAAAAAAAGATATGATGAGTTATGCGAAATGAGAACTGAAGAAAACATAAAAAAGGCAATATGGACTAGGGAAATGGCTCTAGGGGAATTGAAAAGCATACTGGAAAACAATAAAAAAGAATATTATAGATATGAAGAAGCATACATTGATGAGATAACTATGTATGACAAGCAGATAAATGAACGAACTGAACTTATAGAACATCCAAAAACATATCTATCCAAGAAGAAAAAAGCAGAAATAGAACGGGAAATAGATGAACTTAAAATGGCAAAAATAAAATGCAACAGACGCTGGCAGAGTAACAAGAGCGTAAATGAAGCAATACTTCAATCAGTAGTTCAGATGAATAGTATGCTGGGATTCAATGAGAAAGAAGAAAAGAAAGTTGAAGTACAGGCTCAGGTAGTTTTTCAAAATAATATTCCCGAAAATGACGAATAAATATGAATGTAGATTTGCAGAAAATAGTCGGAAAAAATTATAATCGATTTTGGCACTCAAAAAAGCGTTATGTGGCGTGCAAAGGTAGTCGTGGAAGTAAGAAGTCGACTACTACCGCATTGAAATACATATATCTGATAATGTATTATTTCCATACTTACAATTTAAAACCTAATCTGTTAGTAATTAGAAGATATATGAATACTAACTGGGATAGTACGAGAGCACAGTTGATTTGGGCGATAAATCAGTTAGGAGTTTCTCATTTGTGGAAGATACCTAAAGGGGAACATACCCTGACATATAGACCTAGTGGGCAACAGATATTATTCAGGGGATTTGACGACCCTCAGTCAATAACTTCTATTACTGTAGCGGACGGAAATTTGTGCTGGGTATGGATAGAAGAGGCGTTTCAGATTACAAGTGAAGAAGATTTCAATAAACTTGATATGTCAATTCGTGGAAATATTCCTGAACCTTTATTCAAACAAATTACATTGACATTCAATCCTTGGTCAGATAAGAGTTGGTTGAAGAAAAGATTTTTTGATAATCCTGATGAAAATACAGATACATTTACCACTAATTATATGATGAATGAATTTCTAGGTGAAGACGATGTAAAGATTTTTGAAACAATGAAAGAAAAAAATCCTAGAAGATATAAAATTGAAGGACTTGGTGAATGGGGAATTGCTCAAGGACTTATTTTTGAAAATTGGAAAGTTGAAGATTTTGAAATAGAAGAACTGATAAGAGAACATTACAACGAAAAGACAACTAGGGGATTACCTTCATTTGTTTCTTGCAACGGTATGGACTTCGGGTATAATGACCCTACTGTAATGATTGGTGCTTATGCTGATAGAAAAAATTATAAAATATATGTGTATTATGAATTTTATGAAGTTATGATGGAAAACAGAAAAATTGCTAGTAAACTCATAACTGACGGATTTGGTGAAAGTATAATAAGAGCAGATAGTGAAGACCCTAGAACAATAAATGAATTAAGACTTCTAGGACTTCACGGAATAAAAGGTGCTAAAAAGGGGGCGGGTAGTGTCTTAGGCGGTATTCAAAAATTACAGGATTATGAAATAATTGTTTCACCACGATGTCCGAAAATGATAGAATCCTTGAGTAATTACGCTTGGAAGAAGGACAGAATGACAGATAAAATAATGAATGAACCTGACCACGAATTCTCGCACGCTCCTGACGCATTAAGATATGGTTGTGAAGATTTACAGAAGTTTGGAATTCAAGTTTAATACTTTATTTTTTTTAATTTATAATATAAAATAAAATTATGATGAATGAGCACGAAAATACAATATTCACAGGTAATTTAAATCCCGCTTTAATTTCTCAGATTATAATAAACAAATACAAACTCTCTCCAATTATTAAAGAGATGAGAATTGCTGACCGATACTATGACGCTCATAATGAAATAATTGAAAAAAAGCGTAGAGTGTATTTCGACAAAGATAGAAAACCTATCGAAAATCCAAATGCTAATAATGCAAAAATAAAAAATAATTTCCTGAGAATGTTAGTTCAACAGAAACAAGATTATGGATTTGCGAAAAGTTTTATTCTGAAGTTGTCTGATGAAAATGAACAAGAAATAGAACTGAGTGAAAACGATTACGGAAAAGAATGGAAGAAATTCCTTGATGATAAATTATTTAAAATGTCTTATATTCTATCAGGGCAAGCAATAAATCACGGAATTGCCTGGTGCTATATTTGGATAGATGAAAATGGAGAATTACAGATTAAAGATGTTCCTTCTGATTTAATCTACCCGATATGGAAAGACAGGCAACATTTCAATCTTGATAAACTTGTATATAATTACATTGTGGAACGCTATGAAGGTTCGATAAATCCAACGATAGATGAATACGCTGAATACTGGAGTGAAAATGAACGCATATTATTTGATGTAAATAACGGATATAGTGAAATTCCTCAGATTGTAGATAATTCAGGAAAAGTCATTCATTCGCATATGACGAATGGAACTGATGAAATAAACTGGGATAGAATACCTTTTATTGCTTTCAAGGGAACAGACGATGAAAAAACACTTCTGTCATTCATAAAAGAACAGATTGATTCTTATGATATATTAGCAAGTAAATCTGTTGACGGACTTGTAGACGATTTAGACCCGTTACTTGTATTCAAAGGTATTTCACCTAATGTTAGTGATTTACTTGAGGCGAGAGAACTTGCTAAAATGACCAGGACTATTTCTGTAGATACTGACGGTGATGCTAGTTATATTCAAGCACAAACTGCCATAGACGCTCACTTGAAAGAACTTGAATCATTAAGACGAGATATAATCAAATTTGGATACGGAATAGATTATGAAGATGCCAGATTTAGTGGAAATCCAAATCAATTAGTTATCAAATCACTTTATCAGAACCTAGACACTTATACAGACGGAATAGAACGGCAGTTCCAAAACTTTATGCAAAATCTGAAATACTTTTTTGATAAATGGTATGAGTTTTCAGGTAAGGGAAGTTTTGAGGAATGTCAAAAATATAAAATCCTTATCAAACTTGACAGAAGTATGATGATAAATCAATCTGCACTTATTGAAGACACTGTAAAACTTGCTGGAACAGGTGTTTCAAAGAAAACTCAACTTGAATTCAATCCTGTTGTACAAGATGTTGAACTTGAAATGGAAAGAATTGAAGAAGAACAAGATAATGATTTATTCAATTTTACCCAAAGAACAAATATTGATAATACTGATGAATATCAGACTGAAGAAAAGGAAAGCACTGATGAATAGTTATAAGAATCAAGATGATTTGAAATGTTGTGCTAATTGCAAACATTCTTTTCAAAGAGTTGGGTTGGCTTTACATTGTAGAAATGAAAATGAATGGCTGAAAGAATCCAGTGTTGAATACGTTGGTATTTGCGATTCATTTGAATTTGTAATAAATAAATATGATGATAAAATAAAAACAAAGAGGTAAAAGAATGAGTAGAAAAACGTTCAATCTTATCACGAGTGTTTCAGGTGGAGTGGCAACTATTGTTAGTGCAGTAATTGCTTATATTCAGCCTGCCTTTACACCTGCAATTATTGGAGCAGTCGGCGTTGCTGAAACTGCTATTGTTGAAATTTGTTCTTTGTTTCTGAACAAGGAATAAATAATCATAAGGCTGAACTATTTAATTCAGCCTTATTTTTTTATTTGTAACATTATGACTAATGATGAATATTGGATTAAAAGAGCAAATCAGAGATTCTTAATGGGTGAGAAAACTGCTAGTGAACTTCTCACCACGATGAAAACTGTTTACAACAATTCTCTCAAAGACATAAATAAAGAAATTGAAGCATTTTATGGTAGATATGCGGAAAATAATAATCTCACTATTACTGAAGTAAATAAAAGACTTGACCCAAAACAATTAAAATCAGCAAAAGAAGAAATAAAAAAATATTATGACAAAATAAATGAACTTGCTAGGAATTCTGATGGTTCTGTTGATGTAAAACTTCTTCGTCGATATAAAGACGAATTAAGATTACAATCAGCAAAAGCATATATGAGCCGACTTGAAGAACTAAAACTTGGATTAAAAAATATTACAGTTCATTTAGGCATAAAAGAATCTGAAGCATATTATCAAACCTTGTCCAAACTTTATTCTGATAATTATAAAAAGACCAATTTTGACATTGACAAGTTTTTAGGATTCTCAACTGGGTTTGAAGGCTTAAACTATAAAAAATTAAATTCCGCTATTCATCAGCGTTGGCTTGGTATGAACTTCTCAGACCGTATTTGGAACAATAAAGGGAAGTTGCTTGACCAAATCAATACAACTTTTTTGCAGGGAGTTGCTCAAGGTCATAATCCTAGAAAAATTGCAGAATCAATGGCTAAGAATATGGGTACATCTTATTACAATTGTGAACGATTGGCAAGAACAGAATGTGCTCATATTGCAGGTGAAGCAACTTTGCAGGGATACAAGGACAGAGGAACTGAAAAATATAAATTTGATGCAACACTTGACGATAGGACAAGCGATATTTGCCAATCATTAGATGGTCAAGTATTTGAACTTAAAGAGGCTCAAGAGGGTGTAAATTATCCGCCAATGCACCCAAATTGCCGTTCGACCACAATTCCTTATTTTGAGCCTGACGACATAGACAAAATGTTTGATGAGGCTCAGAGGGTAGCAAGAGATGAGAATGGTGAATTGTATTATGTTCCAGCCAGTATGAGTTACAAGGAATGGAAAAAGATTGTTGCTAAAATAATTTAATACTTTATTTTTTTATAAAAATATATTATAATTTACAATATGAATTGGTTTAGATGTAAAAAATGCAATAAACCTTTATTGAAGTTGACGGAAAAGTCGATTATAGTTAATGAGATTTATTGCAGATGTTGTAAAACTTCATTTGATGTAATTGTTCAAAATGGAAAAGTTATAAAGAATGAAGAAATTATAAAAAAATAAACTTGGAATCTAAAAGGTCAATTAGTTTAATTACTGATTGGCCTTTTTATTTATAAAAATTCCTATAAGGAGAAAAAAATGGACACTGTTGAAACACAGGAAGTCAAAACACCTGAGACTGAAAACAAGGTGGAAACAAAAGTTGAAACACCTACAACTGAAAAGACGGTGGAAAACGGAAATGGTGCAGAAACAAAAACAACTGAACCATACAAAATTTTTACTTCAAAAGAGGACTTTGACAGACATTCTGCTGGTATTCTTAATTCTGCAAAAAATAAGGCTGAAAAAGAATTGTTGGCAATGCTTGGTCTGAAACCTGATGAAAAAGATAAATTAGCAAAGTTCAAAGAGGCATACGATGCTACTTTATCTGAATCAGAAAAACAGGCGAAAAATCTTGAAAATCTTAATGAAGAAGTAAAATCATTGAAAAGTCAAATTGCTGAAAAAGATGCTATTATTTCAGCATTAAGCAAATTGACTGGGAAAAACTCTTCTGATGTAGATAAATATGTCAGAATGGCAAAGGGACTTGTAGATGAAAATACAAGCATTGACCAAGCACTTGAGCAAGTTTTGGATTTTCTGAAAGTTCCTGAGCAAAAGCCAATTCCTTCGGGAAAGCCTCTGAATGAGCCGAATTCTACCCCCACCGTTGAAAATCCATTCAGTAACGGTAATTTGACGAAACAAGGGGAAATGATAAAATCCGATAGGGAGAAGGCAAGAGAAATGTATTTCAAAGCGAAAGGAGTATATCCTTCGTGGTAAAATTATAGGAGATTAAAATGGGTAAGTACACAAGTGTTAGCGATGTAATTCAGCCAGAACTTTTTACTGAATATGTTCAGGAAAAAACTGCTGAAAAATCAGAAATTATGTTCGCTGGAGTTGTTGAAAACAATCCTCAGCTGAACAAACTTGTTGCGGGTGGTGGCACTGTTCTTACAATGCCAAAATGGAATGACCTTAGTGGTAAATCACAGGTATTTACTGAATCGAAGGACATTGAAGTTAGCGGAATTACTACTCACCCTGAACTTGCCACAGTTCTTATGCGTGCGAATGCGTGGGGTTCTCACGACCTTGCAGGAGCACTTGCAGGCGATGACCCAATGCAGAGAATTGCGGGACTTGTTGCTGATTGGTGGGTAAGGGACGAAAAGAACAATATTCTTTCAATCCTTAAAGGTGTATGTAGTTCAACCACGATGGCAGACCACGTTTATGGTGCATCTGCTCCAAAAGCAATTTCAGGAAGTGAAGTTCTTAATGCTAAACAGTTGATGGGTGATGCAAGCGATTTGCTTACAATGATTTATATGCACTCAGCAACATTTACAGAATTGCAGAAGCAGAATGTTATTCAGTTCATTCCTGTTGCAGAATCAAAGATTCAGATTCCGACATATCTTGGATATAGAGTTATCTGTGATGATTCTTGTCCTGTAAATTATGATAGTGACGGAACTACAATTAAATCTTACAACACCTTCCTTCTTGCTCGTGGTGCTATTCAGCGTGGTTCTGGACTTCCTGTTTCATTTGTTCCAACTGAAACTGACCGTGATTCACTCGGCTCAAAAGATGTTCTTATCAACCGTCAGGCAAAAGTATTGCATCCAAAAGGAATTTCTTGGATTGGAGCTTCAAACATTACTGCTGAAACTCCTAGTGATGAAGAACTTGCTACAGGTACTAATTGGAAACTGGTTGCAGAATCAAAGAAAGTCGGAATCGTAAAAATGGTTCATACTCTTGCATAGGAGTGAAATATGGGATTGAGTTCTTTTAACGCGATGCGTGCTAGAAAAAGAGCAATGGAACAGGCAAATGCTAAATCAGAGCCTGCTCCGATTGAAGTAAAAGAAGTTGAAGAATCTTCTCCAGTTGTAGAGGAATCTTCAATTTCAAATGAAACAAAAGTTGAAGAGCGAAAGAAGAAAACTGACGCTGAAAAACTGAAAAAGAAGGAATAGCAAAAAAATGGCAGATAGTGGTGAATTTGATTTTCTTTCAACAGTGAAAACATTGTTGAATATAAGAAATGATGATATGGATAATATCCTCCTTATACACATCAATATCGCAAGAAATTCCATTTTGAATTATTGCAATATAAATGAACTACCATCTGCCTTAAATTTTACACTCTGTCAGATTGTGGTGGACGCTTATATTCAGAATAAGAACAAAACTGACAATGGAAAAGTTGTTGGTAATGTTTCTTCTGTAAGTGAAGATGGTAGAAGTGTATCATTTACTAACGGAACTGAATTTCAATCCGCTGTAAATGAAATAATCAGCGGAGTAAATGAACTTAAAAGATATAGGAAATTGTATAGGGTATGAGTGGATTCAATTTTGGACAAATTGATAATATAATGAGTGAACTTTTTGACACCGATTACGTCGATATTAAGAGAGATGTAGGAAGTGAACTTCAGGAAGTTTATTCAAATATCCCTTGTCATATTGCGTTCAATTCTTCTGATAACCCTAATCCTGATACCGTAGATGTCAAGCAATAATTCAGAGTATAAATATTCACTTAGGTAATTGGGTTGATGTTCGTAATAACGATTTTCTTGTAGCTAAAAGAATGGATAATAAAGGAAATATTCTGATTGTCTATAGTGGACGATGTGGGAATCCTGTTATTTCTCAAGGCAGAAAAAAAGTCGTTATGAGTATGAATTCTACAGATAGCGAAACTCCAACTCCTATTCCTCCAAAGAATCCTGTAAAAATTAGCATATATTATTTGTATAATGATACACAAATTCAAGATTCCATAATTCAGGAAGTTGAAGAAAACAGTTCATTTACATTAGTTGCGCCAATTATTGAGGGATATGAAATTCAATATTGTGTAATTGACGGTGAAAAACAAGAAACTTCAGATGTACATATTTCAGACGTAGGTTCTGAAAATCATACAGTTCAATTTGTTTATGATGTATCTTTGAAACCTAGCGTTATGAGAATTATCGTAAACGGATTATACACAAAAGATGATGGGAGTCTAGCAAACGGCTATCATCAATATAAGAAAATTGATATAGATTCCATTTCAGAATCCGAAGGAATATTCACAATTACTTGTGATAATATAAATTGGGTTCACGAAGACAATGGAAAAACTTTATCAATTAAGGTTGGAACAAAATTAGTTCTTATTCCGGGAAATATTTTTGTTCAGGTTGATGAAATTGTTGATGTTCAAAATAATAAAGTTACTTTCAAAGCGACTGAATTTACACCAACTGAGGCTGAAAAAAATTCTTATGTTGCAGGGTGGTATGACTAATGGCGTTCAGTATCAATTATAAGGAATTGAGTGCTTATGTTTCATCTGTTACCCTGATGAAGAATGATTTTAATAAATTTTTGCGTGAGTTTCTTTTGGAAATGGCTGATAGGATTATAGCGAGGGTAAAACCTAGAACACCAGTTGATACAGGCGCGCTTAGACGAAGTTGGGAACTAGGGGATATAAAAGGCGATGGTAGAAATATCTCAGTAGAGATTCTAAACGGAATGGATTACGCTACTGATATTGAATATGGTCATAGAATCGTAGTTCACGGTTCTGAAGTGGGCTGGTATGAAGGTAGGTTTATGTTGAAAATTTCAATAGATGAAATTAGAAAACAAATGCCTATTAGATATCAGAATGAATTTAAAAAGTTCTGTATAGAACACGGAATAAGATATGATTAGCGTTACAAGTGAATTGATTAAGCAATCAATAATATCTGAACTCTTAAGAATGTTTCCTGAAGTATCTGTATACAAGGAAGCAAAAACATCATTATCGTATCCTCATTTCTTTATATATCAGATTTCATTATCCGATGAACAAGAAAGAAAAAATTATCACATATTGACATATTCGATGGATTTAAGATATAGAGTTGCTTCTGACCCTAGCACAGATTTGAAACTCCAACAGAATATAGATTCAGTTGCATTAAAACTTTTAAATTCATTCAATATTATATCTTGTAGGAATGAATTCATAAGATGTGAAAATAAGAGTATAGAGAAAGAAAACGGAGTTCTTCATTTTATGTTTGATATAAGAATTATGGTGAAGAATGTTTCTGATGAAGAAAATAATAAATTCGATAAATTAAAGGTAGAGGTGAAAACAAATGGCAGATAAATATATAAGTATTCCTATTGAAGTTGAAGCAGTTCAATTCAAAATTGAAAATGTTTCAGAAGTCGTTATTTTATCTGGATGTTCAAACTTTCAAATTATGAAGAAAGGAGACGTTTATAATTGTCTTATAACTGTTGATGGTGTGAAACTTCTTGTCATAGAAGGAAATTACGTCATCAAAGATAAGAATGGAAAAATCTCAGTTTTAACTGAAGAGATTTTTAATAAAACTTATATTAAGAAGGAGTAGAAATTATGGCAGGCGGTGTATGGTTAAGCCAGAATAAGACAAGACCTGGAGCGTATATCAATTTCAAAGCAGTTCCAAAAAGTTCAATGACTGTTGGCGACCGTGGAATTGTTGCAATGGGATTGCCTTTGAGTTGGGGCGAAGAAGGAAAATTGATTGAAGTTCTTTCAAGTGATTTGCTTGATGGAAACAGTAAGAAACTAATTGGATTCACTGCTTTTGATAGTGAATCTAAATTACTTTCTGGAGCGTTGAATTATTGCTATAAAGCACTTGTATATCGTATGAATACAGGTGGTGAAAAAGCAAAGATCACGATTGGAAATCTTACAGCTACGGCGAAATATAGTGGAAGTTTCGGAAATAAGATTCTTATTTCGATATCAAGAACTTCTAACGGACTTTTCAATGTTATTACTTATGTTGATGGTGCTAGTGTAGATTCTCAGAAAGTTTCAAACATTACTGAACTTGATGACAATGATTATGTTTCATTCTCAGGTAACGGTGAACTTGAAGAAAATGCAGGAACTGCTCTTGCAGACGGAACTGATGGGACAGTTACGGAATCTAGTGCTTATACTTCAATGTTTAACGCTTTGAAAATGGCTCGATGGCAGGTTTTTGCTTGTTTCGATTCTTCTACAGAAGTCAAATCTAATACAGTTTCATTCATCAAAGGAATGAGGGAAGATGAAGGTAGATATGTTCAAGCAGTTGTTGCTGATTATGACGGAGCTGACTATGAAGGAATTATCAATTCCGTGAATGGTGCTGTGATAGACGGAGTTGAATATAAGAAAGAAGATTTCGTTGCTATTGTAGCAGGTATGACAGCGGGAGCTAATTTCAATGAATCTAATACTGCGAAAATTATTTCGGGTGCCACCTCGATAATTGGTGAGCTTACTGATACAGAAATTAAAGAAGCACTCAGTAATGGTAAATTCTTAATTTCAACCTCATCTAGTGGAAAAATTAAGGTTGAGCAGGATATAAATTCATTGCATACCTACGATTCAGATAAGAATTATAATTTTAGCAAGAATCGTATTTTAAGGACTCTTGATGAAATTGGAACCACCACAGTTCAAACCTGGGAAGATACCTATATGGGTAAGGTAGACAATAATTCTACAGGAAGAAGTCTTTTTAAGGCTGACTTAGTTCAGTATGGAAATGAACTTCAGAGGCTTGAGGGAATTCAAGAATTTGAAGGTAGTGAAGACATTGAGATTTCTCAAGGTAATGATTTGGATTCCGTTATGGTAACTTGGGCAGTGAAACCAGTTGATGCAATGGAAAAACTTTATCTGAGAGTAAATGTTAATTCATAGGAGGAAATAAATGGCTGGTAATTGGGCTTATATGAAAGCGAGTGATGCTATTTCTGGAAAGGAAGGTTCACTTTATGCTACAATTGATGGAAAAGTTATTCAGGTTGCTGAGTGTAAGAGCATAAATGCTAAAATCACGAAGAACAAGACAGAATTCAAAGCTCTCGGTTATCGTGGAACTCAGCATAAAGCAACAGGATGGAGTGGAAGTGGAACTCTAACAATTCATTATGCTTCAAGCCGATGGGCGAAGATGATGATTGATTATGCAAAAAAAGGTATAGATACCTATTTCAAATTGCAGATTATAAATGAAGACCCAACCTCATCAATTGGAAAGCAGACAGTAACTCTTATTGATGTAAACTTTGATGAGGCTGAGATTGCTAAGATTGACACTGATGCTGAATTTCTTGATGAAACAATGAACTTCACTTTCAGTGATGTTGAAATGCCTGATGAATTCAAAGAATTAAATTCGTAGACATTTATTTTTTTACCCATATAAATTATATTATATGGGTAGAATATTTTTACTTATTAGGAGGATTAAAAATGAGTAAATTAGAAGATTTTCTGGAGTTGAATGATGTTTCCGAAATTCGTGAAACTATCAAGGAAAAGATTGATGGCAAAGAACTTGAATTCGTCATTAGACCAATGACAAAAGAAGAGCACGCTGAATTCCAGAAGCGTTGTAACATCATTTCTAAGAAAGGTCAGATTTCATTTGATTCCAAGAAATATTCAGATTGTGTTCTTGAATCTTGTATTGTTGAACCTGAATTCAATGACGAAAGTTTTCTTAAAAAAGCAAAATGTCAGACAGGTTCAGAATTCATCAACAAGAAGTTCCCTGCAGGTATAGTTGCGGACATCGTTCAGAAAATTGCTGATTTGTCAGGATTTGAAACTCTTGATGCGGAGATTGAAGAAGCAAAAAACTGATAAAAGAGGACGGTGAAAGTGCATATTGTATGTATACCGTCCTCAATATGAATTGGACACCTACTCAATTTGCTAAGTTGAGTAGTAGAGAAAAAGCATTTGTTATTGCTAGCATAAGCATCAAGATGGAAGCTGAAAAAGAGGAAAGGAGAAAAATAAAAAATGGCTAAAATAAATACCGTTTTTGGATTCACTGATGAAGTAACTAATCCTCTTAGAAGGATGATTCAAAATGTAGAAAGAAGTGAAAGAAGTTTTTCTTCGTTAGCTTTGAAACTCACAGGAGTGAATTCCGCTTTACAGATACTTTCATCGTCTATGATGAAAGTAAAAGAAATCGGAACTGTTTTTGGGAGTTTCGTATCTGAAGCTGGTCAATATCAAATGCTTTTATCTCGTTTGAATGTCGCTTTTGGAAATTACGAAGAAGCTGAAAAATATTTCAAAGATATTCAGAATTTTGCTAAAAATACTCCTTTTGATGTGAAAGGAGCAACAAATGCTTTCATTATGCTAAAAAATGCAGGAATGGAAGCTGATAGCCTTCTCGGGACTATATCTATGATAGGAGACCTTGCTCAAGGAAACAATCAAGCGTTTAACAATATGGCTTTGAATATGATGCAAATTAAAGCATCTGGAAAAGCAACGGCTCAAGATATAAAACAGTTCGCAACATTCGGTGTTCCTATGGCTCAAGCTCTTAAAGATATAGGTCGAGAAGGTGATTATTCTTTTGAAGCCGTATATCAAGCAATGGTTAAATTGACTTCCGAAGGCGGAAAGTTCTATAACTCAATGGGTGCTGGTTCTAGAACTCTTGAAGGAAGAATGGCTAACTTACAGGATTCAATCAGTCAATTTAAGAATTCAATTGGTAAGAACATTCTTCCAGCAGTTCAATCTCTTCAAGCTTCTATGGCAGGATTTTTTGAAGACTTAACTGATTATGTGAATAAATTGAATATTGTTACTATAAGAATGGCTGATGGTTCAATTAAGGAAATAAATCGTCTTGAACAATTCTTTATGAAACTCAGAGACAGTGTAGATTCAGTTATAGCAATTATAATTGAATTATCAACAGTAGCAGTTATAGCTGGTGCTACTATGGCGACCGCTTGGGCTGTTGCTAATTGGCCAATAACTGTGGGGATTGTTCTGATAACTACATTTCTAAGAGTTCTTTTTGATTTAACTCAAGCATCTAATGACGCATCTATTGCAATGAATGGATTTGCGAATCAATGTGCAGGTGCGGGAGCTATATTCGGAATGGTAGTTGGATTCATCAGTGGTCTGATTGGCGGTTTGATGAATATTATCTACAATGTTATAGCACTAGTCTATAATGCTATAATCTATGTATCTGAATTTATCCTTAATATTTTCACTCATCCAATCAATGCTATTGCGAGATTATTTATTGATTTAGGAAATGTTATTCTTCAAGTTCTAAGCTCAGTTGTTGGAGTAATTGATTGGATATTTAATACTAAAATGACTAAAACTTTGAATAATGCTAGCAGACAGCTTGAGAAATTCAAAGAAGATAAATTCGGAAACGTTAATTTCAAATATCAAAAATTAGAATTAAAAGATGTTCAAGGAATCTATTCTGCAACTATGAAAGGTGGAGATATAGCTGGTTCAATAGGAGATATGATAGATAAAAATCTATCAGGCTACAATAAATTAGTTGAAGAATTAGGAAATAAATTCACATTCGATAGTAACGGAAATGTAAACGTATCTGACCAATCAGTATTGAAAATTGCTGACAATATGGAAGAATTGATTTCAGAGATGGCTAGGAATAAGTTCAATCTGAATCTTAATACTTTAGCTCCTCAGGTGTCGATGACTAACAATATAAATGATAAGCGCGGAGCTGATTATGCTATAAATGGATTCATAAGTGCATTAGAAAAACTTTCAGGAGCTTATTGATGAATAATACTTATATTCAAGATACAACGATTCCAATATACATATTTCTAGAATATCAAAATACTCTCGGACATCCTAATTTAATAAAGTTTCCTATAAACCCCGAATCTTTAGAAAAAAGTAGAGCTTCTTCATCAAGTAAAACTAAAATAGAAGGACTTGGGGAAGTCAGCGTTCCTGAATATCCTAATCTAGCAACAATATCTATAAAATCATTTTTTTGGCAAGATAAAAACCTTCTTCCGTCAAATATGTATGTTTCTTGGCTTGAAAAATGGCAGGAAAGTAAACTTCCTGCTAAATTAGTTGTTACAAGATTAAATTATTCAATGAACGTAACTTGTGAAAGTTTTAGACATTGGATAAATGCTGGAGAAGAAAAAGATATCTATTTTGAATTAAATATGCAGGAATATAGACCTTACGGAGTTGGAGTTGGAAAGATGTATGAACCTGATTATGTAACTAGATTACTTAATCTTCAATCATCAGCAACACTTCCAATTCTTATCGATATTCCTAGACCATCAAGAAGTAGTGTCAATACTCCCGTATATTATAATCCATATATTACCAGTGAAAATGAAACATTGCTTTCTATAACGAAGAAGATAACGGGAAGTGAGGAAAAATGGAAAGAACTTTATGATGAAAATAAAAATACTATTGCGGACGCAAATCTGAAGATAAAATCAGGAACAAGTCTGAATCTTCCTTCTAGTTGGATATCTTCATATAACGTGAAGGATAGGAGTTGAAGATATGGCTAATATACCTTGGGAAGTAAAATATCCATCAGACGGAATAAAGTTTCTTGTATTTCATAATGGTGTTATGTATGATGTTTCCCAAATTGTTCATAATATCTCTTTCACATCAATATTGAATGAATCTTCTAAAGTTCAATTTTCACTTTTGAAAGACCCTCAAGATAAATTAAAGATTGAAGTTGGAGATACAATTCTTTTTTCATATCAAGATTGGAATGTTTTCAAAGGTAGAATTTTAACTATGGATTGGAATGAGAAAGGAACCTGCGAATTATGCGCTTATGACCAATTATTCTATTTGAAGAAAAATCATATATATCACACGTTTAAAATGCCTAAATTTTCAGAAGTAATAGATTATGTAAAAAATCAACTTGGAATGACAGATAATGATATTGATTCAAATTCAATGAACGAATTCCTCTATACAGACCTGACATCAAAATCTTTTTCCGATGAAAGTTATCTTGATATAATCCTATATTATCTAAATAGATACAATGAACAATATGAAAGAGTGAAATCTCAATATTCTGGAACTGATTTGATTCAAAAATCAAAAATGATTTCAACAAAATGGATTTGTTTATATGACAATTTCGGAAAATTATCTTTAATGAATATTGGAGATAATCCGGAAAAATTGTTAATTATAGGAAAAGATTCAATTCTTACAGATTATGATTATTCAATAGATATTTCGCAAGATACTTATAACAAAGTTATGTTATATTATACAAATGCTAATAATAAGAATGCTTCTAATAAAGATGAATTGGGCGAGATACTCTCCCAATCAAGAGAAGACAGTGAAAATATTAAGAAATGGGGATTTTTAAGTCTTTTCCAGAATGTGAATGATAAGAGTGATAGTGCTAAACTCGATGATTATGCAAAAAGACTTTTTGAATTAAAAAACGTTCCAAAGAAAAAAATGACTATGACTTGCTTAGGTTATAATAAGGTTATTGCAGGAACAGGATTCATATTACATCTTCCTGATATAATGAATGATTTGATTGTTTATCCGACTAACGTAATTCATAGATGGAATGGTGATTTGCATACTATGGAAATGCAAATTCAAACTACAGATAATTTTCCTGATACTTATGGGGGAAATGTATGAGTGATGATATGAATGCAATGAGAATGTTTAATCTGATGAGAAAAATGAATCAGAAAAAAAATATTGATAATATGATTATCGGAACAGTGAATAAAATAGACCCGCTAGAAATAGATGCTGGAAATGGGTTGATTCTTTCAAGTGAATTTTTATTTCTCGGTCAGATGTGCCGTCCTCATAAGGTTACAATTCCTCATAATCATCAAATCAATGCTTTTGAAAGTGAAATGACAAAATCAATAAATACTACATCAATATCTGCGGGAGTTGCGACTACCACACCACAAACTACTGGAAAATACGATGTAAAAACTCAAGAAATTAAAAGAAATGACAATGAAGGAATCGATGAAAGGACATTAAAGACGGAAACAAAAAGCGGGATTGATTTAGGTGGTGCCGAGCTTTCTATGTCGGTAAATGTAGCAACCTCGCCTGTAAGCACAAGCGGGGGAGGGGGAACCGTTACCTCAACGGTTGATTTATCAACATTTGCAGTAAACGATAGTGGACATAAGCACATTATTCCTGAGCATTTTACTCAAGATGTTCATTTTCCTAAAACAGAATATGAAGAATATGTTACAATAGAAATATACCCCCGATTAAAAGTTGGGGATAAAGTTTTAATGTTCGCTATGAATAATTATAATATGTATTATATAGCTGAAAGAATAGAGGAAGGACAATGAGTTTAATATCAGATGAAACAATAGGTCGAGAATCCTATACGTATAGACAACCTGATTTGACTTATAGATTAGGTAATACTACAGTTGCTGGAAAAATTGATAAGTTAGAATCAATTAAGCAAGCAGTTTATCACATTCTATCAACAGAAAGATATTCTTCACCAATATACGATGATGATTATGGTGTTGAACTTGAAAGATATATCGGAAAAGACATTGGATATATTCAAGCCGACATTGAAAATACATTGAAAGAAGCTTTGACTCAAGATGATAGAATCACAAATGTTGTCGTCAATGATGTTGAAAAAAGCAATAAACAGAAAAATGCTTGTGTGATAAAATTCACTGTCTATACAATATACGGCAATTATAATGAAAATATGAGTATTCTAAATTAGGAGGAACAAATGTCATATGTTGATGATAACAGTTTTGAGAAAATAATGGACAGATGCTTAGGAAACAAAATTCTAGAAAATGTCGATAAGAGACAGGGTTCGATTATCTATGATGCTCTAGCTCCAATATGTCTTGAACTTGCTGAAGCTTATGTAAAAATGGATATTATGGAGGAACAGACTTTTCTAACTACTGCGACAGGAATAAATCTTGATAAGAGGGCTTTTGATTATGGTTTATCAAGAACTCCCGCAACTAACGCTCTCAGGATAGCAGAATTCAAAAAATATAAAATGGATTCAGATGGTAATTTTGTTCACGATGATAAAGGGAACAAAATTCTTATTGATATGGATATAACAGAAGGAGCAAGATTCACTCTTCCTGAAGATTCAAGCATAACCTTTGAATATATAGGAAAGACTGACAGATATAATATTCTGAAATGTG